>VAPK010118325.1_pt1 | contig 36784 bp, 28 predicted proteins | sample 3395031 | NCBI WGS metagenome assembly VAPK01 (sample SAMN08290443, study PRJNA428436) | hydrothermal vent metagenome | isolation source: Deep-sea hydrothermal vent chimney 1 | place: Pacific Ocean: Juan De Fuca Ridge
AAACGCAAGACTTTCCTGATTTTACCAGAGGCCTGTGGATAAAAAGAAAGCCCTATAATTGGATAAAGGATACTTTTTAGATATTTTATTACGATATGAATAATCGAATTCTTGTAGTTCTAGGATCACCTAATTCCTCTAAAGGGGAATTAAGTATTACCGCTATCGAACGATTAAATACTTGTTTCCATTTATTTACAAAAAATGATTTAATTTTATGTACCGGAGGTTGGGGTGAACACTTTAATACTTGTAAAAATTCTCATGCCTATTTTGCAAAAGAATATTTACTAAAAAAAGGGGTTTCTAACAGTGTTTTTTTACCTTTTGCACTATCTAATAATACAGTAGAGGATGCAGTTAAAACAAAAGAGATTATTACAGATAAACGAGGTTATAATATAACTATAATAACTTCTAATTATCATTTAGAAAGAGTTCAATTAATTTTTAATGAAATATTAAAAAAAGTTAGTATCAATTATATTGGAGTAAAAAATATGATGGCAAAAAAGGATCTGGATAAAGCAATAAAACATGAAAAAAATGCTATAATAAAGATCAAAAAAAATGGTCTTTATTATTAAATAATTTATAGTCGTAACCTAAGTGACAATAGGAATTTTACCATTGTAATTAGATTTTATAACTGTTAATTTTATTGTAACTTGCAGTTATTATCCGTTTAATAAATTCGTTTTTATCTGCTACAACCTAAAACGGTTATTATATATTTTATGAAAGAAAAAAAGTATACTATTAAAGATATTGCTGCTTTGGCTGGGGTTTCTAAAGGGACAGTTGATAGAGTATTACACAAAAGAGGCAAAGTTTCTAAAAAAGCACTTGATGCAATTAACAATATCCTAAAAAAAATTGATTATCAGCCTAATCTTATTGCTAGGAATTTAAAAATTAACAAAACATACCATATTTGTGCATTAATTCCTGACCCAAATGAAGATCCTTATTGGCAGTATTGTGTTGATGGTATTAATGATGCTGTCGCTGAGTTTAAACCTTTAGGAGTATTTATCCAAACCTTTTATTTTAGTCCAAACAATCCTAAATCATTTCTAGATGTTAATGAAACTATTTTAGAATTATCACCTGACGCTGTTCTTTTAACACCAATTTTTTATAAAGAAACATTAAAAATTCTTGATAAATATTCAGCAATAAATAGCATTATAAGCACTTTTAATAATCCAATAAATTCCACACTAGTTACGGGCTTTGTTGGTCAAAACTTATATAACAGTGGTAGGGTTGCTGCTAGATTAATGAATATGGTTACCCCAGATACCTCTGAGATTCTCATCATACATTTTGATGAAATACTCAATAATGCATTACACATGCAGGAAAAAGAAAAGGGGTTTAGAAGTTATTTCTCTGACTTAGACTCTAGTAAATATAAAATAACAACCTATAAGATTAAAGAGCTTGATTTTGAAGAAAAGCTATTTAATTTAATAGCTAAAACTTCTAAAGTTGCTGGAGTTTTTGTTACAACCTCAAAAACATTTAAAGTAGCAAGGACTCTTCAAAAATATAAAGCAACTAATATAAAACTTATTGGGTATGATTTATTAGATAAAAATATTCATTTTTTAAATGAAGGAATAATTCATTTTTTAATCAATCAAAACCCGAAAGGACAGACCTATTTTAGTATACAAAATTTAGTTGATCATTTTCTATTTAATAAAGATATCCCTAATCAAAAGCTTTTATCAATAGACATAGTTAACTCTGAAAATTTAAGCTCATATATAACTAGCCAAGTTTAAAAGTGTTTTGTTACAATTTAGCATTAAATTTATTAGTAAAATAACATGAAAAGTAGTTCCATTATAAAAAGCAACAGACTATTGTCATTGGATGCCTTTAGAGGGTTTACCATGTTTTTATTAATTGCTGAATTTACTCAACTTTTCCAATATTTTATTGACCCAACTTTTAATAGTTCCATTATTGGCTATCTAGGAGAACAATTACATCATCATGAATGGAATGGGCTTCATTTCTGGGATTTGGTTCAGCCTTATTTTATGTTTATAGTAGGTGTTGCTATTCCTTTTTCAGAACTAAATAGACTCAAGAAAGGAGAGAGTGAAAAAAAAGTTAGAAAACATGCATTTATCCGTTCTGCATTATTATTGCTTTTTGGATGGGGTTTGTACTGTATTGATGCAGGGAAAATCACTTTTTTATTTCAGAATGTATTGGCTCAATTAGCCATTACCTATCTAATTGCTTTTTTAATTAGAAATAAATCAATTGTCTTTCAGTTTGCTGTTAGTCTCTTATTTATAGTATGTAGTGAACTTATTTATAGAGTTTTTCCAATTGAAGGATTTAATCAAGCTTTCATTCCAGATCATAATTTTGGTGCCTATGTAGATTTACTAATCTCAGGAGAATTATCCGGAGGGCATTGGATCTCCTTTAATGCAATACCAACTACAGCACATACTATATGGGGTGTTATTATAGGTAAGTTATTGTTAAGTAAAAGGTCTAAAAAGGAAATTTTGAAACTTATGATTATTTGTGGTGTATTAAGTATTATTCTTGGGTGTAGTTTAAGCTATTTTACACCTATAATTAAACGAATAGCTACCAGTTCTTTTGTTATTGTCAGCGGAGGTTGGTCAATACTCTCTTTTGCATTATTCTATTGGATAATTGACATTAAAAATTATAAAAATTGGGCAAAATTTGCAATAATTGTTGGATCAAATTCATTATTTATTTATGTATTTGCCCATGTTGGAGGTGCTGATTTTATTAAAAATATCATAATCCCTTTTTCTGATGGGTTGTTTTCCAGATTTGGGGAGTTACCTTCTAATATTATTGCCAGCATTATTACTTTATATGTATTATGGCACTTAACGTATTGGTTATATAAACATAAAATATTTATTAAAATTTAGTGTTGTTCTACTTCTTCATTTTAAGTTTTTCAATCAAAAATTTCCCTACCTTTCTACCTTGCTTGACACCTACTTCCACTGCTGCTCTATAGTGAATACCTCCATACATTCTACTTATTGCAGCTTCATTTGCAGCTTCATTAAATGAATTATATGTTCTTATGGGTAAGCCATAAGGAACTTCAGTATCGTCAATAAATTTAAAATTATCTCCAAAAATACTAGTCAAAGCTTCGGCAGCTGCTCCAGATACCACACTATGTCCACTTGTATATTCTGGAAATGGTGGCGTTTGCAATATAGGCTGCCAATTTTCATCAATATATTTATTAATTAGTGTTTCTGGCCTAATTAAATTACTTCTATATTTTTCATCCCAACAACTAATAAAAGCATCAGCAATTGCAATTGAAGTTTTTGTACAAGCAAAAATAGTCTCTTCAAAATCACTATTTACCTTTCTTGATGCAATTTTTGCAATTCCCATCCAATGAGCTCCAGGGGTTATCTTTTTAGTAGCAAACATTAAATGTCCTTTTGCAACTGAAACATAAGGGTTACAATCCCAAAATTGTGCAATTTGAATTTCTTCTGAAGAGTCTCCTTTTTCAATTGTTTTATTTCCTATTAAATAAACCTCCATCAACTCTTTATAAAAATTTGATTCTTTATCTAAAGAAAAAACAGGAGGAGGTACTGGTTTAAACTGTGATGCTGAGTCTATTACAAAAGGTCTTATTTTATTCCAATGAGGCTCAATAGCATCCATATAAGCTGGAGGTGTTGGCTGCCATTTAGTAGAATCTTCAAGAACTACTGTATATTTTGACATAGTTCTAGTTTGCTTATAATTATCTTTGTCAAGCCATAAATTTATATGCTTAGCAACTGCCAAACCATATACTTTAGAGTTCGTAAATTCTAGCATATTACTATTCTCCCAAATACTATATAAACTATCTCTATAGTTTACAATCTTATCTTGAGAAAAAATCAACCCTTTACTCACTTCAATATAAGCGATTAATGCCGACAATTGTGGGTTTATTGAACCTTTAGATTTATCAAAAATAGGAATTGGGGCTAATTTATGCAATTGACCACTTAAAGAATTGTAGGTCGTATTATTAGCCGCAACAACTTCATATGCAGCTATATTAGGATAGACCAAAACTCTACTAGCTACTGGAGGAGAAAAAATATCATGAATCATGATTTCTGTAATCATATCGACTACTGAATGATAATCTTCTGAACTTACGCTAATCGGTTTAGTTTTTTTTTGACATTCTAAAATGCAAAACAACCCTAAGGCAAGGCTTACAAAAAGTATTTTAACAACTAACTTCATCAGGTTTTTAAATTAATCTATTGCTTTTCTAATTTATCAATAATAACGAGTATTTAACAAAGTTAATAGATTTTTTTAAACTGTTTAACATACTAAGAGTAAATAGTTACACCTTCTACAACTCTAGATATTGCCCCGCTTTTTGAAGGAGTGTCTGGTTTTAAATTTAAATGTAATGATTTAAAAAAACCTAATAATTGCCCAACTAAAATATAGGAGACAGAAAGATATTCTTCCGTAATATTTAAACTTTTATCAACAGAGAGAGATAAGGTGTTATCAGTGTTTATTGTTAAGTTTCCTTCTGAAACTCCAAATTGAAAAAGAGGCTTGTTTCCATTTTCCATACTTGCTAGTAAATCTTTTTCATAACGTAAAACCGATTTAGAGTTTGAAAAAAAATAGACCATTAATGTCTCATTATTAACCACAGCTTTTGGCCCATGTCTAAACCCTAAGAAAGAATCATTTTTACAAATCACTTCTCCATCTGTTAGCTCTTGTAATTTAAGATGTGACTCCATTGCAATTCCATATTGAGGCCCTGATCCTAAAAAAACAGCTCTTTTAAATGGTAAATATGCAACTTCTTTAATCGTGGTTAAGTATTCGCCAAGAATCTTATTTCCATAAGCACATAGCAGTTTGGTTGTCAACTCTAAACTATCAATATTTTTTATGTCGTTAATCAATAATGCAGCCAAAAGCATCCCTGAATAACTTCCTGTCATTGCAAGACTTCTATCGTTTGATTCTGGAGGGAGAATAAACACACAACTATCATTTTTAAATTGTTGTTTCGCTAAGCTTCCAGCAGGGTTACATGTAATTAATAAATGGTAGTAATTTTTACAATATTTATCAGCTAGTTTAACTGCTGCAACACTTTCTGGACTATTTCCAGATCTCGCAAAAGAGACAAGTAAAGTAGGTGTTTTTGTATCAAAATAGTCTTGAGGATGAGACACTAAATGTGTTGTTGGTATAGAAATTGTTGTGATTTTATTTTTACGTTGAAAGGCTCCTTCAATAGAATGTCCTATAAAACCACTTGTTCCAGCTCCTGTTAGGATAATTTTCTCTATTTTTTGAAAGGTCTTACCAATAAATGTTTGTATTTCTTGTCGTTCTGAAACTATCTTTTCAAAAATACCTTTCCATAATTTTGGTTGTCCTGATATTTCTTTCGCAGTATAAATAGCTCCTTTCTCCTCTAAGATAGCTTCATCAATATTCAAATACTTCATTCAATTTTACTTTTATAATTTAATATTGTTAAGATATAAGTTTCAAAAGCTTATTTTGCAAAAATACAAAAGTTATTTATACTTATCATTATAAAATAATAATTTATATAACATTTCATAGATAGTATCTATAACAATATTTTACTAAACCTTGCAAACACATAAAAATATGTATTACTTTCGAACTTTAATTACCTAGCAATAGAAATGGAAAAAGATAGAGCAAAACGTTATACTGTTGAGAGACGTAAAGAAATACTCAACATGCTAAACAATGAAGGACATGTATTTGTTCATGAATTGAGTAAAAAATTTGGTGTTAGTGAAGTAACAATCAGAAATGATTTGGATTTATTCGAATCTAAAAAATTACTTTTAAGGTCTCGTGGTGGAGCTATTAAATATGAAACTTCTGTTGGTAAAGACTATGAAATTTCGGCAAAAGATAAAATTCATTATGCTGAAAAGATAAAAATTGGTAAAAAAGCTGCAGAGCTAGTCAAAGAAGGAGAAACAATCATTTTGGATTCTGGAACAACTACCATGGAAATTGCCAAAAACTTGAATCAAGAAATTTCTATTAATGTAATTACTAATGCCTTTAATATTGTAAGTCAATTAGTTGATTTTCAAAATATAAACATTATTGTTCCTGGTGGAACATTTCGAAAAAACTCTCATTCTTTAGTTGGCTCTTTGGCTGAAAAAAGCTTTAGAAATTTTTATGTTGATAAGGTTTTTATAGGTGTTGATGGCTTTGATACTTCTCATGGTGCTTTTACCCCAAACATTGAAGAAGCTTCATTAAATCAAGTTATGATTGATATTGCAAGGGAAGTTATTTTGGTAACAGATTCAAGTAAATTTCAACGTCGTAGCTTAGCATTTATTTGCTCTTTAAAAAGCATAAACACTGTTGTAACCGATAAAAATATCAGAAAAGAGGACTTAAATAAATTACATGATGCTGGAATAAGGGTTGTTTTAGCTTAGTAATTTTTCTTAAATAGATCAATACACAACCTGTAAATGATTAGGAATCTTTTAATTCTTCTTCAGGGTCTATTGCTAATAATAATGCTGAAATTATTGCCAAAACGATACCTATAATTTTTATGATTCCTGGTACAAAGCCAAGTACAATCATAGATATAATAGCTGTTATTAATGGTGCTCCTGCATTGGTTAAAGGCGATATTACCATAGCTTTACCATACCTAAAAGCAAATACTAAAGTAAGTGCTCCGATAGCATTAAGCACTTGTGTTCCAGCAGCCAACCACGGTCCATTTGCTCCCCAATTTATCTCTTGAGAAAAATCAGTCATTAACAATGCTATTGGAATAATGAGTAGGCCAGTAATCATCATATAAAAGAAGATACTTTCAGCATTCATTATCTCATTAGCCGTTTTCATAAAATAGGCTTGAAAACCCCAAGCAGCTAGCACCAATATTGAAAGTAAAAACCAAGAAACGCCATATTCACCTCCACTTGATTCTGTTGCATAATTAAATAAAGGAAGTGAAATTAGGGCTAGAATAATACCTAATGTCCCTTTACTTCCTGTACGTTCCTTTAGTAAAAAATAGGATAACGCAATGGTAATTATAGGTGAAACAGAAATAATTGGAAATATATAATACGTTGGACCAATCGTAATTGCATGAAAAAGGATCATTTGCCCCCCAGCTCCTAAAAGTCCTATTAAGCTTCCATAGAAAATTGCTTTTCGATCAACTTGAAGCTTCCAATTGGCTCGGTACAATACAAATATAGCTGGAGGAATCATTGTTAATGCCCACACACAATAAACTAATGTCTCTGGAAAACCATTTTGAGCAGGAAGTTCTGCAAAAGCACCCCATACACCCCAAAAAACTGTAGTTATCAATGCGTAAATTAACCATGGTTTAGATTTCATATTTTCATAATATTTAGTTATTGCTTATTTTAACTTCACTATCTAGTTAATATTTGTAAATATATGAAAGATAAATATCTTTCATAGCCTTATGAAGTTATTTTTTGTTTAGAATTGTACTTTAAGCTTATTTTCTTGCTACAGACTCAGTCTGTACTTATTTTGATATTGCAGTAAAAACATTCAGCTGTCCAGAATTTGAGCTAACAATGATAATTTTTTCTCCATTCTTTAGAGCGATTTCTTTAATGGCTTTAGCATCAGAATTTACAAAGAAGCCGCTATTTGTAACATTGATTGATTCAAATTGACCTTTACCATCACCAAGTAAACAAACTCCAATCATGGCATCGTTATTTCCTATTGACGAATCTCTAGAATAGCTATTACCCACTATTAATAGATCTAAATTTTTATCATTATTTACATCTGTTACCAGCATGTCATTTATTTGAGAAAACTGAGCACTATTTGGTAAAGTATGTTTTTTAAATTTTCCATCACCTAAATTTTCGAAATAACAACTATTAAATTCATTTGCTTTTACTACATAGGCACCTGATAATTCTTCAGGTAAAAAAGCATCTTCGAATTTCACTTTTGCAAAATCTTCATAGGTCTTAAAGCGATGTCTCATTGCATTTATTTGGTTTATTAAAGCATCTCTTGAATGTGCAATGTAATTTTCCCCTTGAATATAATAGCTCATTACAGGATCTAGTGTATTGTTAGTGTCAAAATCTTTAGTATGAATAGACAATGGTTCTTTGCGTGATACTTTATATCTAGTATTTGTTCCAAAATTACCTCCTATCAAATCTAGATCACCATCATTATCCATATCTGCTACAGCAAGGCTATTCCACCACCCAGAAGTAACTTGTAGATTAGATGAATCTGTAGTTTCAACAAATGTATTATTTACATTTTTAAAGATTCTTATTGGCATAAATTCACCAGTAACAATTAAATCTACTGCTTTGTCATTGTCATAATCTACCCATGCAGCGGCAGTAACCATACCTATATTTGGTAAGTTATCATTAAGTTGCTTGCTAATATCAATAAACTTACCCTTTTCATTTTTCAAAACATAACTTTTTGGAGCCAATGGATATTCTCCAGGCACAACTCTTCCACCTACAAAAAGATCTAAGTCTCCATCATTATCAAAATCTGATGCTATAACAACCGAGCCTGAAGATTTTATTTTAGGTAATGCGTTATTGTCTTTTATGAAATTTCCCTTACCATCATTAAGATATAGACGGTCTTGATACGCATTACTATTTTTTATAAATTCGCTGCCACCACTCACTACATATAAGTCATTATCTCCATCATTATCAGCATCAAAAAGTAATGCTTCCATATCTTCAGATTCAATATCTAAATTAAGCTGTTGTTCTTCGAAAGTTCCATCTTGTTTTTGTAGAAAGAAAACACCACTAAACCCTTTGCTTCCACCAATAAATAGATCCTCTAGTTGATCACCATTAATATCTCCCACAGTCATTTTTGGTCCGTTCTTCGAATGCATATGTGGCAATAGCGGTTGGGTGTTAAAGTCTACATACGGGTTTTCTTTATGTACATAGTTTATTCCTGTTTTTTTTGTAATATTTTGAAATAAGGTTTTTGTCTTATTCGTATCTATAGCAATATTATTTTTTCTTGAATTTGCATATTCAATAGTAATCACTTTGTTTGCTGCAATATTCTTAAGCGTTTGAATTTTTTTGTCTGGCCAGATAATGGTTAACTCATCAACCTCTTTCTCCTTCCCTAGACCAAAGTGTATCGATTGATCTACGCTAGATTCATATCCTCGAGAAAGGTACTGTTGATGGTATTGTGCGTTATTGCCAGATTTTACTATTAACTTTACTCCGATACCTTCAAGGTTTCCTTTTTTCCCTTTTAATTTGATATTGATATAATTAAACTCAGGTTTTTTATCACTATTATTTCTTAAAACACTAGCTTTTTGATTGATATTATTTACTACCAAGTCTAAATCACCATCATTATCAAGATCTGCAAAGGCTGCTCCGTTTGATAAACTAGCATCTTTAATCCCCCAAATAGCTGAAGTGTTGGTAAACGTTAAATCACCATTGTTTTTAAAAAAATAATTTTTAATTGGAGCACTCGATAGCGATTTAATTGCTTTTAATTTCTTTTGTCTTCTTGCCTGTTTTGTACCAAAAGGTTGTGACAAATCTTGTTGATAGTTTATATAATCTAAATCGCCGATATCTCTTCTAAATCCATTGGTAATAAATGCATCTTTAAAACCATCATTATCATAATCTGCCAGAAGAATACTCCAACTCCAATCGGTTTTACTTATGCCAGAAAATTGTCCTATTTCACTAAACGAACCATTACCATTATTTAACTGAAGTGTATTACGTGTATATTGTGCTGCGTATCCTGTATTAAGCATTAGTTGAAATTTATCATAACTGCTTGCGGGAATTATCATTTTTTGACGATAGTTATCTTCTGGAAGCATATCGAGTACAAAAATATCAGTTCGTCCATCATTATTAAAATCGGCAAGATCATTACCCATTCCAGCAAAGCTGGTGTGCTTAAAAAAAGTACTGGAAGCGTCAGAAAACGTACCATTTTTATTGTTGATGTACATGATGTCATTGGTTAGAAAGTCATTAGAAATGTAGATATCTGGCCAGCCATCATCATTTACGTCGCTGATACCTAAACCGAGGCTGTAGCCTTCTATTAAAATTCCACTCTCTGAAGATACATCTATAAATGTATTGTTGCCATTATTACGAAATAGTTTATCTGTACTATTCGATTCTCCATGTAGTTTTCGAGGTCGAATTCTATTAACCGAAGATAGTTTGTAATCTACGGGATTAACAATGAGAAACATATCTAAATCGCCATCTAAATCATAATCAAAAAAAGCAGCTTGTGTATCTTGATTGGTATCTGCAAGTCCATAAGCTTCAGCCTGTTCTTTAAATGTATTGTCCTTTTGATTGATAAATAATTGATTGGCTCTATTTTCTATACTACCAGCTCCTGAAACGCAAACATAAATATCTAACCAACCATCTTGGTTAATATCAATCATGCTTACTCCTGTTGACCATTTGTTAGAAGAAGTGCCTGATGTATTTGTAATATCTTCAAAAACAAAGTCTCCTTTATTTATGTATAATTTGTTTGAAACTGCATTACCCGCAAAGAATATATCAGACAATCCATCATTATTAATATCTCCAATACCTACTCCTGCTCCTGTATAGATATTCATGAAATTGTATATATTAAGGGTATCATTTTCTTCAATACTATTTGAAAAATTTATATGTGTGTGTGTATCACTCATTGTGGTAAACAGGTTGTTTGAAATGTCTTTGCAAGATGATAAAAGCAATATCACCAGAAAAAGAAGTGAGCTATATTTAAAAATCTTAATTTTCATTATTCATCTTAATTTTTTTTATTTGACCTGTGTATGAGTGTAGAGCAACAGAATCTACACTTTTCCAATTGACCCTTAGAAGTCTTGAAGAATGACTCAAATAAGAACTGCCATAGCTAAACTCTTTTTTATAATTGGAGCCGTCTTTTCTATAAATTATGGCAAAGGCATCATTATTATCAATAGGAATACTCTTCGTTTTACTCTTATAAAGATATGCTTTTAACATACCTGAATTTTGACTTGCTAAAATAATAGGAACATCATTTTTCGATTGAATTTGTACCAATCCCTTAGCATCTCCATCTATTTTTAGTCCGCTTTCAACTGGATTTACAGCTTTAAATTGTCCTTTCCCATTGCCTAGTAGACAAAGACCATTCATTGCATCATACTGCCCTGTGAATACTTCTGTACTATAAAAATTACCTACAATTAAAATATCTAAATGATTATCATTATTGAAATCTTGTACCTCCATTCCAAATATTGGGGCAAATTGTGCCTCTATTGGCAAGGTTTTTATATTGAATTTTCCATTTCCTATATTCTCAAAATAACAACTAGAGAGTTGTTCGGCTTTTAGAATGTAAGCATCAGATAATTCTTCTTTTAAAAATGCTTTTTTGAATGGTGTTACAGCATAAGATTCATAGGTTTTAAATCTATTTTTTAAAGCGTTAATCTGACTGTTTATAACATCTCTAGGATGAATGATTTGTTCTTCACCTTGCCTGAAACATGTTGTTATAGGGTCTATAGATCCGTTAGAATCAAAATCTTTTGCATATATGGTGAATGGTTCTAAGGCAGTCGCCTTAAAAGTACTATTTAGGCCATGATTTCCTATTACATAGTCTATATCTCCATCACTATCAAAATCTCCAGAAACAATACTGTTCCACCAACCACTAACATTCTCAAGACCTGTTTGAGAACTAATATCTTTTAGTTTTCCATTGTTATTTTTAAAAAACATCGGACTCATATATTCCCCAACTAAGATAAGATCAATCCATTGGTCATTATCAAAATCGGTCCAAAGAGCATCTGTTACCATTCCAAACTTGCCATCACTATTCATTATTTTTTTAGTAGCATCAACAAATTTTCCATTTTCATTTAATAATAGATAACTTTTAGGAGCTAAAGGGTAGGCTCCTTTAATAGATCGCCCTCCTATAAACAAGTCTAAATCACCATCTTTATCAAAATCTGCAGCTTTTACACAAGAACCGCTTTCATGTCTCTTAAAAAAAGGGCGTTTATTGAAATTTCCATTACCGTCATTTTCATATACTTTATCTGTATAATCACTTTTGGTATCACCACCACTAATTGCTAATAAATCTAAATCACCATCTAAATCAATATCTAATAGTAGTGTGCCCATATCTTCAATAGATATACCTTTAATTAATTCTTTTTCAATAAAACTCCCATTTGATTGCTGCATAAAAAAGCTTCCTTTATCTCCAACATTACCTATGTAAAAATCTTCTAAACCGTCATTGTCTATATCTCCTACAGCAATACCTGGACCTAGTTTGGAATTCATTTTTAATAACGTTGGCTGTAAATTAAAATCGATATAACTATCTTCTTTATGTCTGTAGTTAATAGTGAGTTCTTTTGTTACCTCTGTAAAAATAGGAGTGTTTATTTTTTTACTACTTATAGCGTCTTCTTCTGCATTTTTACGGTCTAAAAGGAGTACTTGATCAATAGCAATATTCTTTAGAGTTTGACGCTTTCCATTTGGCCAGGTAACTTGTAGTGAATCAATATTCTCTGCTGTACCTATTCCAAAATGCATGATAGGCTCCATGGTAGATAGGTAACCGGAAACAGGAGCTAAAAATTGGTGTTGTTTACCTTGTTGTGTTGTTATGATTACTTCTGTTCCAACATTGCTTTGTAATCCTTTGAGTTTAACTCTTAAAAAATGGTTTTTTTTAGTGGTGAGTGTATCCTTACTAATTGTAGTGTTTTTATAGAGAAATGCTTTATCATCAATATTATTAATTACGAGGTCTAAATCCCCATCATTATCTAAATCTGCATATGCTGCTCCATTTGAGTAACTTGGAGTTGAAATACCCCATTCTTTTACCTTATCAGTAAATGATAAATCTCCATTATTCTTATAGATATAGTTATGTAATTTTACCTCAGGAAGTGCTTTTAATTTTTCGAGTTTATCTTTTCTGTTTGCTTCTGCCGTTCCAAAAGAAGAGGCTTGCTGACCATAAACTATAAAATCTAAATTGGTAACATCTCTACGATATCCATTTGAAATAAAAACATCTTTCCAACCATCATTGTCAAAATCTGCCATTAAAGGAGACCAACTCCAATCCGTATTATGAATTCCTAAAAGCTGTCCTATTTCGCTAAATGAATTATTACCATTATTCAATTGTAGGGTATTGCGTACGAATTGTGGTGAATAACCAAATTTGGTATCCAACTCAAATTTATCATAGCTAAAATAGCCTACTGTTTTTTTTATACGTTCATTGCTTTGAGGCAACATATCTAAAACCATGATATCAATATTCCCATCGTTATTAATGTCAGAAATATTCATACCCATTCCGTTATAACTCTGATGTTTTAAATAGTTATCGATTTGATTTGTAAAAGTTCCATTACCATTGTTGACATATAGAATATCGTTGGTTAAAAAATCATTTGAAACATAAACATCCAACCAACCGTCCTTATTTACATCGCATATACCAACACCAAGTCCAAAACCTTCAATTGTTATTCCTGCTTGTTTGGAAACGTCAGTAAAGGTACCATCGCCATTATTTCTATAGAGATGATCTGTATTTCTTGCTTGGCCTAGAATTTTTTTTGGCCTAGATCTATTTCTGTTAAAAGAAACTAAGGCATTAGTGAGTAGGTATAGATCGGTATAACCATCTTTGTCATAATCAAAAAAGACTGCTTGAATACTATAACCAGAGTCTGCAATACCTAACTCTACACCTTTTTCAATAAAAGTATTATCTCCTTTATTGATAAAAGCTAAGTTTTTCATTTGCTTTTTTTCTGTATTTCTAGGTCCTCCAATACATATATATATATCTAGCAAACCATCTTGATTGATATCTACCATTGAGACTCCATTAGCCCATGCTTGGGTTTCTACTCCAGCTATTTTGCTAATGTCTTTGAATTTAAAATCTCCTAAGTTTAAATATAATTTGCTGGATACTTGATTCCCTGTAAAAAAAATGTCTTGTAATCCATCATTATTAATATCTCCAATTCCTACACCACCACCATTAAACATATATTCAAAATCAAGAATATTTAAAGAATCAGAAGGTGATAATGTATTCTCAAAAGTAACATTGGTTTCTTCAGAATCTAAGCGTACAAAAAGAGTTTGTTCCTTATCTTTTGAGTCACAACTTGTATTTAATAAACCAATGATACTAATGATGAGTATATTGGATATTAATCTCATGTGATAAAAAGAGAAATTCATTTTTTATATTTTAGGAAGAGATAAAAAATAAGCTTAAAGATAAAGGAAAAAAGGGCATTACTTAAGAAAGTAAGTGTTTTTCTTAAAAAATGCCCAAATAATATAGATAATAACTAATTCAAATATTTATCTATTACAGTCCTGAGATTTGTGTTAATACCCCTCCACTTCTATCAATTTCCGTTTGAGGAATTGGAAATAAACCATTTGCTGTTTTACTAGCCCATAAATTTTCTGGATCTAAAGCGTCAAAAGTTTGTTGAGCAATACCCCAACGAACTAAATCAAAGTACCTATGACCTTCAAAGGCTAATTCTAACCTTCTTTCTAGTCTTAAGGCATTGGTAAGTTCTACTGTTGACAATCCATTTGCTACAGAAGTAGCTCCTGGAAAAGATCTTAATCTAACCTGATTGATTAACTGAGTTGCTTGTGCAGGATCAGAACTAATCAATGTTTCGGCATACATTAAAATTAAATCTGCAAATCTAAAAATTCGCTCATTATTATAATCTACAACTTCGTTAGAAGCACCCATCAAAGCAATATTCTCACCTCTATATTTTTTAAGAAGATGTCCTGTATCAGAATATTCTGACATGTCTTCTATTACAAAATTGTCACCATAACCATCATAATAGGTATCACCTTCAGAATATATATTTGTTGCATATCGTGGGTCATTTGCATCTCCTACCGCAGCATACTCATTTGCTGGTCTATAATTTGCACCACTCTCTATATCTTGATCAGAACCTCTATTATAACCTTGAGTAGCTTTAAAATTCTCAGAATGAAAATCATCTAATACCCATCCGTTATCATCTGAGTTACCAGTAAATTGAATCTCAAAAATTGATTCTTGGTTATTTTCATGATCATAAGAAAATACAGAAGCATAATCTGACATCAAATTATAGGGACCATTTTCATAAACATCTTTAAAATAGGATTGTGCTGCATTTAAATCATGATTGTATAAATTCGATTTACCTAAATATGCTTTTGCTGTCCAAGATGTAGCCCGTCCAGTATTAGATGAATCCCATGTGTCAGGTAGGTTATCTGCTGCAAATTGGAAATCACTAAGAATTAAAGAAATTGTTGCCTCTGATGTAGAATTACCAGCTGCTAAGTTATTAAAATCAGTTAATGTTTTTTCCATTAAAGGTGCATTTCCTCCCCAAAGTTTGAAACTTTGAAAATGAAACCAAGCTCTTAAAAACTTAGCTTCTGCCTCATATTGTATTTTTTCATCTGCTGTTAATTCATTTGTATCTTCTTGAAGTTTTTCTAATACAACGTTTGCTCTATGTACACCTTGGTATATTATAATGTAGGTAAATGCAAAGGCATTGTCATCTGGTAAAAATCTAAACTTGCTATACTCAAGTAAATCAGAATCAACTTCAGCACTCATATTATCTTCCGTCATAATGGTTAATTTCCACCATTCATTAGCTGCTAAAAGATTCTCCTCTGTAGTTGCAAACAAATTTTGCATTGATGAATATGAGGCCAATGTGGCTCCTCTATAATCATTTTCTGTAACAAAGAAATTTTCTACAAGAATTGCATTTAAAGGTTTTAAGTCTAAGTCATTACATCCATTACTTAATATTAATAATGCATAAAGACTATATGTAGGTAATTTTACTAAAAGTTTTTTTATAATTTTCATATGTATATATTCTTTGATTAAAATGACATTCTTATTCCAAATTGAAAACTAACTGGTTGAGGGGGAGAATAACCATCATCAATACCCGTAGATAAATTATTCTCTCCTTTTTGAAAGCTAAATGCTCTTGTAACTTCAGGGTCTAAACCAGAGTACTTAGTGAATACTGCTAAATTTTGAGCAGAAATATAGACTCTAATATTTGAGACAAATCCATTAAAAGCATTTTCGAGTTTTTCTTGATTAAAGTTATATCCTATCTGAACATTTTTTAGTTTTGCATAAGCACCACTTTCTATCCATCGATCAGAGAAACGATTGTTATTATTTGTTCCATCAGAATCCAACCTTGGTATTGTATTACTTGTACCCTCTCCATTCCACCTACTTAAATAGGTTGTTAATTGATTTGAGTATCCATCAAAACTTTCTAAACTTTCTCTTGCTTGATTGTATACCTTATTACCACCAACACCTTGAAGAAATACTGAGAAATCAAACCCTTTATATTTTGCATTTAAATTAAGTCCATAATAAAAAGTGGGTAATGGGCTACCAATATTTGTTTTATCTTCAGGAGAAATTTTACCATCTCCATTAACATCTACAAAGCGAATATCACCAGCTGAAGGTGTGCCAAATGCGACATCATCAGGAAGTGCTGCAGCAGCTTCAGCGTCAGTTTGGTAAATTCCATCCGTTTTATAGCCATAAAAATGAGCCATAGATTCCCCTGCTTTTGTTCTACTAACTTGAGATCCGAAAGCTCCAGCCAATAGTGTAAATCCACCTAAATCAACAACTTCATTTTTCAAACTAGAAATATTTGCATTTACTCCAAAACTAAAATTATCATTTACAGCCTTATTGTAATTAACAGAAAATTCCAGTCCTGAATTTCGTATTTCTCCTAAATTAACATCTGTAGGAAGTGCGAACCCAGTAACTGAGGGGAATGGTACAGCAACTAAAACATCTTTTGTTGATTTTACGTAATAATCTACTGTGAGGTTTAAAGAATTATCTAGCATTGTTAAATCAGCTCCTATATTGGCCTGATTACTCTTTTCCCATTTTAAATTAGGGTTTGCGAGTACAATCGAAGTAGGTGCAATTACGACACTTTGATCATCACCAATAACATAGGCAGATGTAAGATTTAATTGACTTAAATAAGCAAAATTGGCTCCAGTAAACTGGTTTCCTGCCTGTCCCCAAGAAGCTCTAAGTTTAAGGTTGTTAATTATTTTTGAATCTTTTAAGAAGTCTTCATCACTAACCCTCCAACCTAAAGCAAAAGAAGGGAAATAATCAACTCTATTTTTAGATGAAAATCTTGACGTTTCATCTCTTCTTAAATTAATTGTTACCAAATATTTACTATCATAATTATAATTAACCCTTCCTAAATACCCTCTGATAGCCCACAAATCAGCCTCTTCAGTTACAGATTGAGATTTTGCGGTATTCACTAATAACACACTTTCATTTAGCAAATCAGTCCCTTGAGCTCTTACTTTCGTGAATTTAAAGGTAGTTTCTTCATGCCCCAAAAGAAAGGACAGTGAATGTTTACCAAAATTCGTATTATAAGTTAATATATTTGAAACATTAACAGTCTGTTCAATTGGCCTTTCTTTTACTAATAAATTAGTGCCCGCCGCATTAAATTCTCCTTCACCAAAATCATAATTTGTTCTAAACCACTGACCAACACCAACTTGATAATCAATACCAGCAGTAAATTTGTATTTTAATCCTTTGGCCAACTCCACTTGTCCATATATACTTCCTAAAATTCTATTTGTTTTCACTCGAGTTTCATTCGATCTTAAATCATTAAGTGCAATAATTTGTCTATCACCTCCTTCCCATAGTGCATTACCAACTGTTTCCTCACTAACTACAGAATAACCTAAAGGCCCATTAGGGTCGTATATAGGAAAAAACGGAACTGTAGAGGCAGCGTTAAAAGCTGCAGCTCCACCTGGCTCAGATTGTACTAATCTGTCCGCTCTACCATAAGTTAGTGATTCTCCAAATTTAAAATGTTTACCTACTTTAATGTCAGAATTAGCACTAAAGGTATAGCGTTCAAAATTCTGTGCTAATTCAATTCCTTTTTGATCTAAATAACCTGCAGAAACACTAAAATTCATTTTTTCATTTCCTCCACTAGCATTAAGATTGTGATTTTGTGTGTACCCCGTTCTAAATACAGCATCTTGCCAATCATATGTTTGACCACCATTAAATTGAGAAAAATCATGCCCATCTCCTAATTCAGACTGATAAGCAATATACTGTTCAGTGTTTAAAACATCATATGTCTTTCGATTGTTAGATATTGTTGTATAGGCATCATAATTCAATCTAAATTTTCCATTTCGTCCTCTCTTGGTTGTGATGATTACAACTCCATTTGCTGCTCTTGCTCCATAAATGGCAGCTGCAGAAGCATCTTTAAGAATATTTATAGATTCAATATCATTAGGGTTCAATGTTGCTAATGGGTTGCTTTCAGTATTAGAACCTGTATTAACAGTTTGATTCGTGGTTTGAACCAAAGGGATTCCATCAACCACAAACAAAGGTTGGTTATTTCCTGTAGTCCCTACTCCACGTATCCTTACACTTATCGGTGCCGCAGCATCCCCTCCTCTATTGGTAATATACACACCTGCTACTTGACCTCCAAGAGCCTGGTCTATAGAAGTACTTGGAGTCTTTACTATATCATCAGACGAAATTGTTTCAATAGCCCCAGTTAAATCTTTTTTCTTCTGAGTACCAAAACCCACAACAACAACCTCATCAAGATTTTCTGCACTTTCTATCATTTCAAGATTGATAATGGTACGATTGCCAACCTCAATTTCTTGGCTTTTAAAACCAACAAAAGAATAGGTTAAAAAAGTGTCCATATTTTTTAGCTCAATGGTATAGTTACCATCAAAATCTGTAGTAACACCATTAGTCGTGTTCTTTACCACAATACTTACTCCTGGTAACGGTTCACCATTTGAAGTGACCGCACCAGTTATTGTTTTTTTCTGAGCATACCCTGTGACTATAAAAATCAAAGAGATAAAAGTTGATAATAATAATTTGTTTGTCATGCTATAATTTATTTAATTTAGTATAAGTAAGAAATTAAAAGATAATACTCTATTAATTAACAGAAAAACAAAAGTATGAAATATTATTTTCTTTCACAAGCTTATTTTTATTTTTTTTAACCACATCTCTTTACATTTGTCCTTTTGTTTGAAACTAGCCTTATTATCACTAATTCAGAATTGTCAAATTCAAAAGAAGCAAACCTCTTTACTCATCATACTACACAACACATTATAACTCCATATAGTTAATTTATTTTTGAATCTTAAACAATTATTAATTTAAGGTTAACTACGATTAAGTTAAATTATTATATATTAAAAAAATGAAAGAATAAGAAAGATAAAAATTTAAAATGAAAGGTTTTGTAAGTTTAATTATTTTGTTACTTTTGTAAAACTAATAGTTAAGATATCTAAAATATATTCATCACCATTACAAACAAAGGTGTAAAACCTTTTATAAACTTTAAATCAAAAAAATTAATTTTAATGAATTCCAGTCTTAGGGTTGCAGCAGCAACAGAAAAATTATCACTACTCGATTATATTTTAAAAGAGAATAAAAGAATTAGCAAGGAAACAAACTTAAACAGAACTATTTTTGCTGCTTGCCCAAATTCAATTGCAGTAATGAAAGCTGCCCTTAATTCAGCAAAAAGATGTAATGCCCCAATTAAGTTTGCTACAACGTTAAATCAAGTAGATTTAGATGGAGGGTATACAGGGTTTACACAAAAACAATTTGTTGCAAAAATCAAACAATTTGCCCGAGCTATTAATTTGAATGTTCCTGTTTTAATAGCAATTGATCATGGAGGTCCTTGGCTAAAAGATCGTCATAGAAAAGAAAATATGAATTATTCGCAAACCATGGAGGCTGTAAAAGCGTCTTTTGAAGCGGCTATTGATGCAGGTTATGATTTAATTCATGTAGATCCAACAATTGATGTTACACTCCCAAAAGGAGATATTATTAGTATTGAAACAGTAGCCTCTAGAACAGTAGAGCTAATTAAGCATTGTGAAGCCTATAGAAAAAATAAAGAGTTACCCAGAATTGCATATGAAGTTGGAACGGAAGAAGTACATGGAGGTCTTGTAGATTTAAGTGTTTTCAATCAATTTTTCGACCTTTTAAAAGCTGGGTTAGAAAAGGAAAATTTAGTAGATGCATGGCCTTGCTTTATAGTAGGTAAAGTAGGCACTGATCTACATACTACAGAATTTGATACAGATGTTGCTAAAACTATTGTCGACATTGCTGCAAATTATGGGAGTGTTATTAAAGGACATTACTCTGATAATGTAACAAACCCTGAAGCTTATCCAAAAGCAGGAATGGGTGGTGCTAATGTGGGACCTGAATTTACAGAACGAGAATATGAAGGTCTTATAGAACTTGAAGAAATAGAAAAACAATTGGATGCAGAAGGGAAAATACCAAAAACATCTAGTATAAAAAATATATTATGGGATGCTGTAGTTTATTCAGGAAGGTGGACAAAATGGCTTTCTGATAATGAGAATTCTGAAGATTTCTATTCGAATGATTTTTCTCGTCAAGAATGGCTAGTTAAAACAGGATGTCGTTATATTTGGAATAACCCAGAGGTAGTAGCTTCTAGGATGGAGCTTTATCAGAATCTAGAGAATAATGGAATTAAAGCAGAAGAAATCTTACTTTCTCGTATAGAAAAAGCTATGGATAAATATTTTTATAAATTTAATCTCATAAATCTCAATGATCTTTTAGTAGATAAAATTGAGAATTAACCCTAAATATTATGAACAAAATATTTGATGTTCTAGTTGTTGGTGAACTTAATGTAGATATTATCTTAGATAAAATTCAAGGATTCCCTGAAATTGGAAAAGAGATTTTGAGTAAAGAACTCAATATAACCTTAGGTAGTAGTTCTGCTATATTTGCAAGTAATATTAGTTCCTTAGGGAATAAAGTTGCTTTTATAGGAAAGATTGGAAAGGATAATTTTGCGAACATTATAAAGGAGTCTCTTGAAAATAAAAAGGTTTATACTGATTTTATTATTGAGTCAAAAAAGTATAAAACTGGGCTCACTATTGTAATGAATTACGATATGGATCGTGCTAATGTTACATTTCCTGGAGCTATGGAGCATTTATTAGAAAAAGAAGTAGACAATACGATACTAAGTAAAGCAAAGCATTTACACTTAAGCTCTATTTTTTTACAAACAGGACTTTTAAAGGATATTGTGCAATTATTTAAAAAGGCAAAAGAGTTAGGACTTACCACTTCAATGGATCCTCAATGGGATCCTTCAGAAAATTGGAAATTAGATTTAGAGGAATTACTTCCATATATAGATGTGTTTTTACCAAACATTGAAGAGTTTAAATTAATAACTAATAGTACAAGTATAAAATCGGGTTTAGAAAAAATAAAATCTTATGCTAATACAGTAGTAATAAAAGATGGTAAAAATGGAGCTCATTTATGGGATAAAGAGGAATTAATTTCAAAGCCAGCATTTTTAAATGAAAATATTGTCGATTGTATAGGTGCTGGAGATAGTTTTGATGCTGGATTTATAAGTGAATATATTAAAGGTAAAAATATTGAAAGTTGTCTTGAGTTTGGCAATATAACAGGAGCAATTAATACTACTGCTTCTGGAGGGACAACAGCATTTCAAAATATTAAAACAATAAAAGAAATTGCCAACACTAAATTTTCATACCAATTATAATTATGCAATTACAAGAGAAATTAGCGGAGAATAAGAAAAACGGAGGAGCGTTATTGGCTACAAATTTTTATAACTTCGAAACCTTATCCGCTGTACTAACAGCAGCAAAGAATACAAATTCTGAAATTATTTTACAGCTCTCGGAGAGCTCTATAAGATATATGGGGTTAACCGTTGCAAAAGCACTTGCAGAAAGTGCAATCAATCAATATGGGGTTACTGCTTGGTTGCACCTTGATCACGGACAAGACATAACATTAGTTAAAAAATGTATAGATATTGGATTTGATTCTGTGATGATAGATGCTAGTGAAAAACCGTTTGATGAAAATATTAAAATAACTCAAGAAATTGTGAACTATGCCAAGAAATATAATATTAATGTAGAGGCTGAGTTGGGATATATTTCTAAACTAGGGCAAGATCAAAAAATGGTGTATACCAAACCTGAGGAAGCAAAACAATTTGTGGAAGCAACAGGTATTAATGCCCTTGCAATTGCTGTTGGTTCTGCTCATGGTTTTTACAAAGATACACCTAACTTACAGATAGATTTAATTGGAGAAATTAATGAGGCGACCGATGCTTCACTCGTTTTACATGGAAGTTCTGGAATTCCAGATAATCAATTACAGTCGGCTGTTAAAAAGGGAATTACTAAAATAAATTTAGCAACAGAAATTAAAAATATCTTTATGAAAAGCTTACAGGTAGAGCTTAAAGAAACCGATAATATTGATTTACGTGAAGTGTTTCCTAAAGCAACGAATAAAGCAACTGCTTTGGTAGAACAAAAATTAGGAGTTATTTCTCTTAAGTAGTTACTAAAATTTAATTATATGAAAATATCAATAATAAAAAGAGCAAAAGACATTGTAGGGTTTTACATATTACTTTTTTTAAGTTTTGGTATTCTCAATTGTAATTCGCAGCAAAAAGAACAAATTGTAGCTAAAATTGAACATAAAAATTTAATTTTTGAAGTAAATAGTACTTTGCAAACTAAATTCCATACAGGATATTCTGATGTTCATCCGATAATGGAAAAATTTCAATCTTCTGAAAAACTATATATTAACAATAGGCTTATTGAAAAATTCATGTTCAATACTATAGAAGAGAAAATAATAAAAGGAACATTATCTGGAAAACAGTGGATTATAAACGGAAGATATACAGATGAAACATTAAAGATTGAAAAAGAGCTTAGTATTACCATCTACAATCGCTATCCTGATTTAATTTCAACAAAAGTTAAGTATACAAATCATTCTAGTGATGAAGTCTTTATAAATAAGTGGATTAACAATCAATACACCATTCTATCTCATAATGACTCGCCTCTTTTTTGGGCTTTTCAAGGGGGGTCTTCTCAAGATAGAGAGGATTGGGTAAAACCAATTGAAGTAGGCTATTACCAGAAGAATTTTATGGGTATGAATGATACTGACTATGGGGGAGGGATTCCTGTAACTTCTGTTTGGCGTCCTGATGTTAATATTGCAATTGGCCATCTTGCATTGGTTCCTAAACGTGTGAGTCTTCCTACAGAAATTCCTGCAAAAAGTAAAGATATCCATATAGCAATTGTAAAAAAATTTAAAGAACGAACGGTTTTCAAACCTGAAGAAACACTAGAAACACTAGAAACCTTTATAACCGTTAGTAAAGGAGATTACTATACAAATTTGAGCAAATACTCAAATTTGATGCAATCAAAAGGAATTAAAATTGCTCCATCTGAAGATGCTGCCTATGAATCTATATGGTGTGCTTGGGGTTATGAGCGTAAATTTACGCTCGATGAAATAATAGGAACACTTCCAAAAGTAAAAGAATTAGGAATAAAATGGGTAGTATTAGATGATGGTTTTCAAATTGCAGAGGGTAATTGGAATGCAAACCCTAAAAAATTCCCAAAAGGAAATATCGAAATTAAAAACTTAGTTGAAAAAATTCACCGTCAAGGATTAAAAGCTAAAATATGGTGGACACCTCTTGCTGCCGATCCGAATAGTAAAGCACTGATAGATAACCCTGAGATGAGAGTTTTTCAAAGAGATGAAGCTCCTCAATTTATAACTTGGTGGGACGCTTATTATCTTTCTCCTTCAAAAAAGGAAACCATAAAATATACCAAAGAAACAATACATCTTTTTATGGAAGAGTGGGGTTTTGATGGGCTTAAAATGGATGGACAGCATATGAATAGTGTTGGTCTTGATTTTAGCCTAGATAATCCTGAAGAAGCTCCAGAAGCATTGCCTGATTTTTTTCAAATGATATACGATGAAGCGAGAGAAATCAATTCCAATTCAGTTATTGAAAATTGTCCTTGTGGTACCTGTATGTCTTATTTTAATATGGCATCTATGAATCAAGCAGTTTCTTCCGATCCGTTATCTAGTTGGCAGATTCGGCATAAAGGGAAAACATACAAAGCCTTGGTTCCTAATACTGCATATTACGGAGATCATGTTGAGTTAAGCGACCATGGTGAAGATTTTGCCAGTTCCTTTGGGATCGGTGCGGTGCTTGGCACAAAATTTACTTGGCCAAAAGACAATCCTTTTACTGAAGATGGCAAGAGCTATTTATTAAATCAAAAAAAAGAGAAGAAATGGAAAAAATGGTTTTCTTTATACAATAAAAAAATGTTATCTAAAGGAGATTATATAGGGGGATTGTATGATATTGGATATGACAAACCAGAAATTCATGTGATTAAAAAAGAGGCTACACTTTACTATGCTTTCTATGCAAAAAAATGGAAAGGAAAAATTGAACTTAGAGGCTTAGATGAAAATGTGACCTATACTGTAGTTGATTATTTTAACACTAAGGATTTAGGGGAAGTTTCTTCAGATAATCCCATAATTGATGTTTCTTTTAAAGATTTTCTTTTGCTTGAAGTGAATCTAAAATAACTTTAAAAAACAAGTTTCAATTTAAGTTATTATTCTAATTCAAAAACACCAAATGCTGAAGAAACATGAAAGTCTGGTGTTTCAGTTTTGGGATCTACCCAAGAAACCCATTTAATTTCAGCACTATTCCCTCTATTGGGTGGCCTAATACAGTCAGCTCTAAACAAGCCTACTTCAATAATAGTGTTCTGTAGCAACCCTAATTCTCGCAAAGATTCTAAGCTAATCTTCACATCTACTTGATATCCATCTGGTTTTATATTTCCTTTTACGTCTAAGTGTTTTTTTGGCCAGTGCCAAGAAAAGTCAAATTTTCGATAATAAGAAGCAGAATAATCTAGTACCAATCCATTTGGGTCAATTTCCAAACAATAATAAGAATTAAGCTTATCACTCTTTCTAAAAAATATTTCAACTCGATCTGAATTTACAACATCTTCTTTATTTTTTATTTTAGAACAAATATTAATATTATTATCTTTTACATCGTATCGTAAGTATAAAAAGTCATCGTCATACAACGCTTTAAAAGAAGTTTCTTTAGGTTTTTCTTTTCCCCATGGCAAAGTAAAGTCATTTAATAAAATAGCATGACTCCAACTACTATCAGTTTTAATAAGTTGATTTGTTTTATGGACTAAATACCTTTTCATAATAATTGTAACTAATAAAAAACCATCTCGCTGAAACAAGATGATTTTCAGTAGAAAATATCGGAGTAGCCTCCCTTTTCCTTAAAATCTCCTATTAAAAAACCTGTTCACTCAAAAATAATCAAGTAAGCTTGTTCTTTATTTCACTTCGTTAAGCTCACCTTTTTAAAGTTTTATTTGTGGAGAATATCGTCCCGAAGTCTCGGGAGAACCAATGACCTTATCTAATATAATAGATAAAAACATCAGACGGTATTTACCACTTTTCGTGGAGAATATCGGAGTCGAACCGATGACCTTTTGACTGCCAGCCAAACGCTCTAGCCAACTGAGCTAATCCCCCAAATTATTAAAAAGCACCCTTCAAAATTAATAAAGGTACTTTACTTTGAAAATCTTTTTTATAGACTTTATCTTTTTCCCAAAGGCGTTTAAAAAAACCTCTTTTACGTCTGATAACACATAATAAATCAGGATTAGAATCATGTAAATGTTCTAGCACTCCTTGAAAAATAGTACCATTTTCAGTAGTAGTTGAACTTGACACAAGTGCGTTTAGTTCAGTATTTAAATCTGTATCTTCTTTACGAGACTTCGGCGTAATTACTCTTAATAAATCTAAATTAACATCAGATTTGTTTATGATCTTCTTTAAAGGTTTTAATACCTCTGGTGAAGAAATTGTACCTGATTTTATTGCCATTAATATTTTAGAAATTGACTTAAATTGGTATTCCTTTGGCACGACTAGTACTGGTAAGTTCGTCTGCTTTATCAAACTTCCTGATATCTTACCTAAAAAAACAGTTTCGTCTGTAGAATTACTTTTTGCAGAAGATATAATCAAATCAACATCTAATTGTTTGGCTATACGCTCAATACTGTCGGTAATACTACCTTTAATTGATTTAGAAATTATTTCTACTCCTTTATTGTTAACACTCTTTAAAACAGCTTTTAATTCTTTCTCACTATCTTTTTCTAAAATAAAATCAATATTTTTCATAGTAGCTGCTGCTTTAGCAACTCCATAAACGTTAATGATGTATATTTTAGCTTTACTCCCCTCTACAAAATCAATAGCATATTGTAATGTGTTAATAGCATTCGGGTTAGAGCCTATGGGTACAAGAATATTTTTCATGTGTTCACTTTATGTAAAGATAGTAAATTATTCAATCTTATATAGTAGTAAAAAACAACCTATGAAAATTCACAGGTTGTTTTTAAATTTTATACTAATATCTATAATGCTCAGGCTTATACGGCCCATCTACGGTTACACCAATATATAACGCTTGGTCTTCACGCAATTCAGTCAACTCAATACCTACTTTTTCTAAGTGTAATCTTGCTACTTTTTCATCTAAATGTTTTGGTAACATATACACTTCATTTTCATATGCATCACGGTTTGTCCACAATTCAATTTGAGCCAATGTTTGGTTTGTAAAAGAATTACTCATTACAAAACTAGGATGCCCTGTTGCACAACCTAAATTCACCAAACGCCCTTCAGCTAAAATAATTACTTCTTTATCATCAATTGTATATTTATCAACTTGTGGCTTAATAACAACTTTGGTATCTCCATAATTATCATTTAACCAAGCCATATCGATTTCATTATCAAAATGACCAATATTACATACAATAGCTTTGTCTTTTAAGGCTCTAAAATGACGTTCTTGAACAATGTCTTTATTTCCTGTAGTGGTAATTACGATATCAGTATTTCCGATAATCGTTTCTAATTTCTTCACTTCAAAACCATCCATGGCAGCTTGTAAAGCACAAATTGGGTCAATTTCAGTAACTGTTACAATCGCTCCAGCTCCTTGAAAAGAAGCCGCTGTACCTTTACCAACATCTCCATAACCACAAACTGTTACACGTTTACCCGCAATCATTAAATCGGTTGCTCTTTTAATAGCATCTACGGCAGATTCTCTACAACCATATTTGTTATCAAATTTAGACTTAGTAACCGAATCATTTACATTAATAGCTGGCATAGGTAAAGTACCTGCTTTTACTCTATCGTATAAGCGGTGAACTCCAGTTGTAGTTTCTTCACTTAATCCGTTAATACCCGCTGCTAATTCTGGATAACGATCTAAAACCATATTGGTTAAATCTCCACCATCATCTAAAATTAAATTTAGTGGTTTTTTATCTTCTCCAAAAAATATAGTTTGCTCAATACACCAATCAAATTCTTCTTCATTCATCCCTTTCCACGCATAAACTGGCACTCCTGTAACAGCAATGGCCGCAGCTGCTTGATCTTGAGTAGAGAAAATATTACAAGAACTCCAAGTTACCTCAGCACCTAATGCTGTTAATGTTTCTATCAAAACTGCCGTCTGAATAGTCATGTGCAAACAGCCTGCAATACGAGCTCCTTTTAAAGGTTGCTCATCTTTATATTCTTCGCGAAGGCTCATTAAACCTGGCATTTCAGCTTCAGCCAATTCTATTTCTTTTCTTCCCCAATCTGCTAAAGAAATATCTTTAACTTTATAGGCTACATAAGGTGTAGTTTTTGTGCTCATATTCTTATCTTTGTATTTTAGACCGCAAAAATACAAAATACCGCTGAGAAATTAATGCCTTTATATAAAACTATACATCCTAAAGAAAACACTACTGTTTATGTTTGGCATATTACAGAATCTTTCGATGAATTAAATACCGTTTTTTTAACCGAAAATTGTTCAAATCGCCTTAATGGGATGCGTTCTGAGCTCCATCAACGCGGATTTTTAAGTGTTCGACATTTATTAAAAGAAGCTGGCTATACAGATGATGATTTATATTATAACGACAACGGTAAACCTTATTTAAAAGATGGTAAACATATTTCTATAACCCATTCTTATACCTTTTCAGGGATAATTATTGGCGATGATGAAATAGGAATAGATATTGAAAAAAATAGAGAGAAAATTAAACGTATTGCACATAAATTTACGGATAATAAACAGAAATTTTTAGTGGCTAAAAATTTAGTAGAGCAACTCACTGTAATTTGGGGAGCAAAAGAATCTTTATATAAAATTTACCTTTATGGGGGCTTATCCTTTAAAAAAGATATCTCTATTGACACCTTTACATTAAAAGATAAAGAAACCACAGGATGGATAAAAGCTACAGATTGGAATAAAAAATATCATATTTTCTTTGAACAATTGAAAGATTTCACTTTAGTTTATGCTTATCCATTTCAAAAATCAAAAAAATGAACCTCAGAGAAAAAGTTGATGCTGTAAGTAACTATTTTTCACCTAAAATAATTGGCGAAGTGAATGATGTTTATGTAAAAGTTGCTATTATTAAAGGCGAAAAAGTACCTTGGCACAATCATAAAGGCGAAGATGAACTTTTTTATATTATTGAAGGAAGTCTTCTATTTGAGATTGAAGGAAATGAACCTTTCACAATGCATAAAGGAGATCTTTTTATTGTAAAAAAAGGAATTAATCATCGTGTATCCTCAAAAGAAGAATGTAAGATTATGTTGATAGAAAATAAGGCTACTGCTCATACAGGAACTATCAAAAGTGAAATAACTAAAAGTGTTGATGAACAATTACCATCCTAATGTCTAAACCCATTCTCCAACATATCATCGATTCAAAAAAAGTAGGCAAAAAACTATTGGCTCTTTTGTTAGATCCTGATAAAGTAAATTTGGGTGAAACTGACACTATTATCCAAAAAATCAAAAATCATACAGATTTAATTTTTGTTGGAGGAAGTACCGTCTCTCATGGAGACACTCAAAAACTAGTTGAACAATTAAAAACACTCACTAACATTCCTATTGTTTTATTTCCTGGAGACACTTCACAAATTACAAATGCAGCAGATGCTATTTTATTTTTATCCCTAATCTCTGGTGATAATCCTGAATATCTAATCACACAACAGTTAAAATCGGTTACCGTATTACAAAAAACCCAATTGGAAATTATCCCAACAGGTTATATTTTAATTGATGGTGGTGATGTAACTTCTGTTCAAAAAGTAAGCGATACAAAACCCATAGCACAAAGTAATATTGAGCTTATAAGTCGTACAGCTATTGCAGGTGAGTATCTCGGCAAACAACTTATTTATTTAGAAGCTGGTAGTGGAGCGACCGAGCCGGTCAGCCAAAAAATTATAAAAAAAGTAACTGAAAATATTTCTATTCCTTTAATTGTCGGAGGTGGTATTAGAACAAAGAAACAATTGGACGATGCCTATAATGCTGGTGCCGATTTAATTGTTATTGGTACTGCTTTTGAAGAAAACAACTCATTTTTTGATACCTTTTAAAATTTATGAATACACTTATTGATTTCTTTTTAGAACCCTATCGAACCGCTCCGTTAATCAATATTATTCTTGAAATTGTTGCTGCTAGTTTAGGTGTTGCAAGTGTATTGTATGCAAAAAAAGAAAACGTGTTGGTTTTTCCTACAGGAATTATCAGTACTGCCATTTATATTTATTTGCTTTCTCAGTGGGATCTATATGGCGACTTAATTATCAATATTTACTATACCATTATGAGTGTTTATGGCTGGTATATGTGGAGCAAATTGATAGATACAACAAAGAAAGAACACATCCCAATTTCGAGAACAACTAACAAGGATAAAATGATTGCTTTTACAATATTTGTCTCAGCCACAGTCTTTGTTATTTTTATTTATAGACACTATAATATAATGCCAAATACCTTAAATTTTTCAGAAAGCATCAGTTATGCGTATTCAAACCTAACTTCTGGAAATTTAGAGAAATTTAGAGCTGCCGTTCCGTTTCTAGATACTTTTACCACAGCGGCAGCTTTTGTGGCTATGTGGCTTATGGCGATTAAAAAAATAGAGAATTGGAATTTTTGGATACTTACAAATATCGTCTCCATTCCGCTTTATTTTGTAAAAGGTTACGGATTTACAGGTATACAATACACAATTTTCTTAATTTTAGCCATTCAAGGATATAGCACATGGAAAAAAAGCTTAGACAAGAACAAGTAAACATTATAAAAGTAGTCTTATTTGGTCCAGAATCTACTGGAAAAACAACACTGTCTACACAGTTAGCCAGACATTACAATACCGTTTGGGCTCCAGAATTTGCTCGTGATTATTTACAAGACAAATGGAATAACGAACGTAAAACTTGTGAGAATTCAGATTTAATTCCCATTGCTATCGGGCAAATGAAACTGGAAAATACCTTGGCTAAAAAAGCCGATAAAATCCTTATTTGTGATACCGATTTACTAGAAACTAAAGTGTATTCTTCAGCATATTATGGTGGGTTTGTTGACCCATTGTTAGATAAAGCAGCCAAAGAAAATTCATACAACCTTTATCTGTTAACCTATATTGACACCCCTTGGGAGGCTGATGACTTACGAGATAGACCAGAACTGCGTTTAGAAATGTTTAATGCATTTGAAAAGGCTTTAAAAGACCATGACAGACCTTATATTTTATTAAAAGGAAATAAACAAAAAAGACTTAAAAAGGCTATACAAGCTATTGATGAAATTTTAGAAAATAAAGAAAATTTAGATAGCTATTCCGATAATCTAGCCGATATAGATTTACATTTTTTACATCAAAATATTGAAGGAACTTCTGGGTTTGAGATGTAAAAACACCCTATGAGCTTTGCTCAGTAACTTCGTTACAAAATGTACTTTGTTTCTTGTTAATTCTCAAGGAGACAATCCTAATATTAATAGAAAACGGCACCATTTTTACATTAAAAAATATTTAAATCATTAAAAACAAGAAGTTGTTATTTCTCAAACTAAAAAGGCCGATACTACAATTGTCCCCTTGAGGGGACTTTAGGGGTGTGTTTTTCTTGATATGTAAGGATTGAAAGTTATCTCCCCCTTTCTTTACTCCATTTTTAATTGTAATTTTAACAATACAATTATCGTTTGGAGTAAATTCATTCCCCTCTTTAAAAAAGAGGGGAGCTATAAAATGTTTTAAATGAACACTGAAAACCTCATCAAAGAATTAAAATTTAAAGCCATTAGAAGTAGTGGGCCAGGAGGACAACATGCCAATAAAGTATCTTCAAAAATTGAATTGACTTTTGATCTTGAAGGGTCAATCGAGCTAAATGATGATCAAAAAATACTTTTGCTTAAAAACTTAGCAAACAGATTAACCAAAGAAAATATATTGATTCTTTTTTGTGATGAGAGTAGAAGTCAACATAAAAATAAAGAAATAGCAGTCAAACGATTTTTAGAACTCATTAAAAACGGACTCAAAAAACCGAAAATTAGAAAAGCTACAAAACCTTCAAGAGCATCCGTAAAAAAACGGTTAAATAATAAAAAGAAAGCTTCCCTAAAAAAACTATCCCGAAGTTTTAAGAAAAAACCTGATTTAGATTGAAAAATCAAAAATCTAATTTACCTTTGCCTCAATCTTAAAAGGGGTGCTTGCATCTGAACTTTTACCTAGATAAAATAAAAAGGTACTAAAATGAGTTCAGCACGTAGGCTGAGATTACACCCATTGAACCTAGAACAGGTAATGCTGTTTAGGAAAGTGAAATTCATTATAAACCAAAGAATAATCACCTCTTTTTATTCGATTATTAATACATAATCGTATGAAAGATTTATTTCTATTCTTGACATTATTTGCATTGTCAGTCAATATCATTGCTCAAGAAAACCAACAAATCAAAACGTATCAAGATTCTACCAAAGTTGAAAAACTAGACGAAGTCATCGTAAAAGCTGTACGTGTGCATGCTGAATCTCCAATAACACACTCTAACATTTCGAAAGAAGACTTAGAAAAACGGAATCTCGGACAAGACATTCCTATTTTAATGAACTACCTGCCAAATGTTGTGACCACTAGTGATGCTGGTGCAGGCGTGGGTTATACAGGTATTCGAGTTCGTGGTAGTGATGCTTCTAGAGTCAATGTAACTATTAATGGTATTCCTTATAATGATGCAGAAGGGCAAGGTACTTTTGGGTTGATTTACCCGATTTTTCTTCGTCTGTAGAAAATTTACAATTGCAACGTGGTGTGGGTACTTCAACTAATGGATCTGGTGCTTTTGGTGCAAGTCTAAACCTCTTAACAGATGCTGTTTCTGATCATCCTTATGGGGAAATCTCAAACTCTTTTGGCTCATTTAATACTAGAAAACATACTATAAAATTCAGTACAGGAGTACTCGGCGAACATATAGAAATTGCTGGTAGATTTTCTAAAATTGCTTCTGATGGTTATATAGACCGAGCTTCATCCGATTTAAAATCGTATTTTTTACAAGCTTCATATATTGATGATAATACATTGATAAAAGCTTTGGTTTTTGGCGGACAAGAAATTACTTATCAATCATGGTTTGGTATTGATGCCGAAACCTTAGCTACAAATAGAACTTTTAATCCTGCTGGTCAACACACAGCTAAAGACGGCACTATTAAATTTTACGATAATGAAATAGATAATTACCGTCAAGACCACTATCAATTCCATTGGAGTGAGCGTTTTAACAATTATTGGTCAAGTACTATTGGCTTAAATTACACGCATGGTAAAGGCTATTATGAGCAATATAAAGAAGATGAAGATTTTGCTGATTATGATTTTAGTCCCTTAGAATTAGGTGGTGAAACTATTGATAAAACCGATATCATTAGACGTCGTTGGTTGGATAATGATTTTTATGTAATCAATGCAACTGCAAATTACAAAAAAGATAAAATTGATTTTATTTTCGGTGGTTCGTACAGTTTCTATGATGGCGATCATTTCGGAGAAGTAATTTGGGCAGAATATTCTGGTGAGTCAGAAATTAGAGATCAATATTATGTTGGGAATGGTAAAAAAACAGATATCAGTATTTTTTCAAAGGCTACTTACAAAATTAATGATAAATTTAGCCTTTACGGAGACTTACAAGGACGCTTTGTAAATTACAAAACTACAGGATTAACCTCTGATAGAATTCCGCTAGAAATTGATGAAGAGTATCAGTTTTTTAATCCGAAAGCTGGACTTACCTATAAAATTAACACTCAAAATCAACTCTATACATCTTATGCTAGAGCCAATAGAGAACCGAGAAGAAGTGATTTTGAAAACGGAATTACCAAGCCTGAAAAGCTCAATGATTTTGAATTGGGTTATCGTTTAAATAACAACAAAATAAAAGTCAATTCTAACATTTATTACATGCACTACAAAGACCAAATGGTATTGACAGGTAAGTTAGATGATGTAGGAGCACCAATACGAACTACAAGCGGTAAAAGTTATCGATTAGGTTTGGAAATAGATGCTACATTAACCTTAAATGAAAAATTCATTATACAGCCAAATGTATCATTCAGTAGTAATAAAAATAAGGACTTTGTTACTTCAAAAGATGGAGGGTTAATTAACTTGGGAGATACCAATATTTCATTTTCACCAGATATTGTTGTTGGAAATAACCTTACCTACAAACCTCTTGAAAATTTACAAGTTGCTTTATTGTCAAAATATGTTGGCAAACAATATATGAGCAATACAGATGCTGATTTTTCAGTATTGGATAGCTATTTGGTTAATGACATCAATATTGTATATGAAATAAAACCGAATACCATTTTCAAATCGATTGTTATTTCTGCTTTAGTTAATAATATTTTTAACAAAGAATATGTTTCTAATGGCTATTATTACACCTATGATGATACTTGGTCAAACCCAGGAAACACAACAACTATTGAAGGTTCTGGTTATTATCCGCAAGCAACAACTAACTTTTTGGTGGGAATTACGCTGAAGTTTTAAATCCTCTCCCCTCTCGAAGTTTCGGGACTTTCCTAAGGAGAGGGTGCTTGATTTTGAGTAAAATATTCCCATTGGATTAACGAGAAAAAGTACTTCTTTGGAACTAATTTTTATTAGCCAATTGGCCGCAAGCAGCATCAATATCTTTACCTCTGCTTCGGCGTACATTCACTATAATATGATTTGCTTCTAGGCTACGCACATACATTTCTGTCGCTTTTGGTGATGCTTGTTGAAATTCGCCATCATCAATGGCATTGTATTCTATTAGGTTTACTTTAGAAGGAATTTTTTTACAATAATCTACCAAAGCATTTGCATCATTTTGACTGTCATTTATTCCTTTCCAAATTACATATTCAAAGGTAATTTTACGTTGTGTTTTGGTATACCAATATTGTAAAGAAGCCAACAATTCTTCCAAATTACTTTTGTCATTGATTGGCATCATTTTAGAGCGAATAGCATCAATAGCCGAGTGCAAAGATACCGCTAAATTGAATTTCACCTCATCATCAGCTAGTTTTTTAATCATTTTAGGGATACCTACAGTAGAAAGCGTAATTCGCTTTGGCGACATTCCCAACCCTTCATCAGAAGTGATTTTATCAATAGCTGACAATACATTTTTATAATTCAACAAAGGCTCACCCATCCCCATAAAAACAATATTTGACAATTTATGATTGTGGTAAATTCGGCTTTGTTTATCAATTTCTACTACTTGATCGTAAATCTCATCAGGATTCAAATTCCGTATCCGCTTTAAGCGAGCTGTAGCACAAAAATTACAATCTAAACTACAACCAACTTGACTAGAAACACAAGCCGTTGTTCTGGTTTCGGTCGGAATTAAAACCGACTCAACAATCATACTGTCGTGTAATTTAATGGCATTTTTAATAGTACCGTCATTAGAACGTTGCATCAAATCTACTTTGATATGATTGATTACAAAGTTTTCTTCAAGCATTGACCTTGTCTTTTTTGACAAGTTGGTCATGTCATCAAAAGTATAGGCAGCTTTGCTCCATAACCATTCATAAACCTGATTACCTCGAAAAGCTTTGTCTCCATTTTCAACAAAGAATTCACGCAATTCTTCTTTTGATATAGCTCTTATGTCTTGCTTTTTTGCCATTAGTTTTAATACCGTTTTGGTAAAGATATTTGTTTTTAAATAAAAAGAGGCTTATAAAATTATAAGCCTCTTTTTATTTAAAATTTTATCCCAAATTATATAATTAACATGGCATCACCATAAGAATAGAAATTGTATTTTTCTTTAATGGCAATTTCATAAGCTTCTTTAAGAAAATCATGACCTGCAAAAGCAGAAGTCATCATCATTAAAGTCGATTTTGGTGTATGAAAATTAGTAATCATAGAATTTGCAATACTAAATTCGTAAGGAGGGAAAATAAATTTATTTGTCCATCCATTATACGGTTTTAAACGATGATTTGAAGATACTGCACTTTCTAAAGTTCTCATTACTGTAGTTCCAACAGCACATACTCGTCTTTTAGTATTTATTCCTGTATTTATTGCTTTAACTGCATTTTCAGGAATATCTATTTCTTCAGAATCCATTTTATGTTTAGATAAATCTTCTACTTCAACAGGATTAAATGTACCTAAACCAACATGTAACGTAACCTCTTCAAGATTAATTCCTTTGATTTCTAATTTTTTCAATAAATGCTTAGAAAAATGTAATCCTGCAGTTGGAGCAGCAACAGAACCTTCATGCTTGGCATAAATAGTTTGATATCTTTCTTTGTCTAAAGGCTCAACATCTCTATTTATATATTTAGGTAACGGTGTTTCACCTAATTCTTTTAATTTTTTTCTGAATTCATCATAAGGCCCATCGTACAAAAAACGCAATGTTCTTCCTCTTGAAGTTGTATTGTCAATTACCTCAGCAACTAAATCCTCATTTTCACCAAAGAATAACTTATTCCCTATTCTAATTTTTCTAGCTGGATCAACTAAGACATCCCACAAACGACTTTCAGCATTCAATTCTCTTAATAAAAAAACTTCAATCCTTGCTCCAGTCTTTTCTTTATTACCGAATAATCTAGCAGGAAATACTTTGGTATTGTTAAATACCATAACATCATCTTCCTCAAAATAACTTATCAAATCTTTGAACTTTTTATGTTCAATTTTTTCAGTTTTTCTATCTAAAACCATTAGTCTAGATTCATCTCTATGCTCTGCAGGATATTCAGCTAATAACTCTTCTGGCAATTCATATTTAAAACGTGATAATTTCATAGTAGGTTGTATTAGTTTTTTTCTTTTTTATAAAAAATGAATGCAAATATACAATATCCACATAGGCATTGTCAAGTGTTTGGCTAATTATTCTTGTTTTTCCATACAGTCAGGGGCGTT
>VAPK011203951.1_pt1 | contig 36659 bp, 26 predicted proteins | sample 3395031 | NCBI WGS metagenome assembly VAPK01 (sample SAMN08290443, study PRJNA428436) | hydrothermal vent metagenome | isolation source: Deep-sea hydrothermal vent chimney 1 | place: Pacific Ocean: Juan De Fuca Ridge
CCATAGGAGTTACGTTTTTTCATTTCAGATTTTGCGTGGTAGAGCGTGCTTCCCGATCTTCTTCGATTATGCCAATACTTATTGGCATATTGGTCTCGTTTTTCAAGGGCCTCATCAGATTTAGGGTCAATAATGAGCACATCCTCATCAAATTCAAGCTCCTGCATCAGTTCTACTATTATTTCTCTACTACCCAATAAAATAGGTACGGCAATACCTTCTTCAAGAACGATTTGGGCAGCTTTTAGCACATCTAAATGATCCGCTTCGGCAAAAACTATTTTCTTCAGGTTTATTTTGGCTCTATCATGTAGTAGGCGAACCATTTTATTATCGCCGCCCGATCGCTGCATCAATTCTTCTCTATATCGCTCCCAATCTTCGATCGGTTCTTTGGCGACACCACTTTCAATGGCCGCTTTAGCGACCGCAATTGTTATCTCAGAAATCAGCCTTGGATCAAATGGCTTGGGTATGATATAATCTTTTCCAAAGGTAAGCCGCATTTTTCCGTAGGCGATATTGACCTGTTCGGGTACGGGCTCTCGCGTCAATTCTGCCAAGGCCTTGACCGCAGCCATCTTCATGGCCTCATTTATAGCCGTTGCCCTTACATCTAACGCACCCCTAAAAATAAACGGGAAACCCAAGACGTTGTTCACTTGATTGGGATGGTCAGATCGACCGGTGGCCATAATAAGATCCTTTCGGGTCTTACAGGCCAAGGCGTATTTTATTTCTGGATCTGGATTCGCCAGTGCAAAAACAATGGGGTTCTTACCCATTGACAGTAACATTTCAGGCGTAACGATATCAGCAATGGAAAGGCCTACAAAGACGTCGGCATTCTTCATAGCTTCTTCAAGGGTATCTATCTTTCGATCCGTTGCAAACTCCAATTTCACCTTAGGTAGGTTTTCACGGTCTTTTCGTATGACCCCCTTACTATCTAACATCACAATGTTTTCAGCTTTTGCACCTAAGGCCTTGTACAACCGCGTACATGAAATTGCGGCAGCACCTGCCCCACTGATTACAATAAAGGCCTTGTTTATTTTCTTTTCTGATATTTCAAGAGCGTTCAACAGTGCCGCAGACGATATTATCGCAGTGCCATGCTGATCATCGTGCATTACCGGAATATCCAATTCGGCTTTCAATCTTCGTTCTATCTCAAAAGCTTCCGGTGCTTTTATATCTTCCAAATTGATTCCGCCAAAAGTGGGGGCAATCATTTTCACGGTCTCTACAAACTTGTCTACATCCTCTGTATCGACCTCAATATCCATACCATCGATATCGGCAAAAATCTTAAAGAGCAGACTTTTGCCTTCCATTACGGGTTTTGAAGCTTCGGGACCAATATTACCAAGACCCAATACCGCCGTGCCATTTGAAATTATCGCTACTAAATTGCCTTTTGCTGTATATTTATAGACTTCTTCACGGTTTTTGGCAATTTCCAAACAAGGTTCTGCCACTCCCGGAGAATATGCCAATGCCAAATCTCGTTGAGTAGCATAGGGCTTTGTGGGTACAATCTTTATTTTACCGGGTTGTGGCTTTGCATGATAAATCAATGCTTCGTGCCTGTTCTTTTTTTTGCTCATCAAGTTCGATTTTGGAAAACAAAGTTACAGGTATTCTTCGAAATAAGGTATTCTGCCTAAAGATTCATCCCCCGAAATAACATTACTCGGTTTTATCGGCAGGAACTTTCAACCGAAACGCAAGAACAGCGGCAATTATAAAGAACACTCCGCCAAAAAGCATCGCATTTATGGCACTAGCTCCTAAGAGGTTTTTGAAAATCGAACCGAAGGAAAGGGTTTCTATTCCCATAGGAATAACAATCATCATGTTCAAAATACCCATATACACCCCCCTGCGGTCTTGAGGTACGATTTTTGAAACCATCGTATATGGTATACCCATCATCGCTGCCCACCCGATACCGAACAAAACCATAGGTAACAATACCAGCAATGGGTCAGAAATATAGGGTATGATCAAAAGTGCCAATCCTGTACCCAGCAAACTTGCTGCGTAGATCTTTTTTCCACCAAACTTCAAGGCTAACGGCACCAATGCCAAAGCCACTACAATAGTCACAATATTATAGGTCGTACTCATTTTTGCCGCTTGGGCAGCTGCAGTCGAAAGATCATAACCCAATGTTGCCTTGAACAAAGGGGTAATATACTGCCAGTATACGAAAAGCGCGTACCATTGAAAAAGATATACGGCCGCTAATTGCCACATAAAAGATGGCATTTCTTTTATGGCTTTCACAATTTCAATAAACGGCATTTTAAAACGTGACAAAAAAGGCAAAGCCTTATGCGCATTTATTTCTTCCAACTCCTCAGTTGTGGGCGGGATTTCAGGTGTTTTCAATACAGACCATAAAATGGTGGCTACCGATAAGACCCCTCCAATAAAAAAAGAATAGTATAGCCATTTAGGAATTGATCCCACCACTTCCACAGCACTGTCCGTACCAAACCAATCTTGAAACAAGAAAATAGATGCATTTGCCAAAACAATGCCCGCACCAACAAAAAGACTTTGCATTTGATAGCCTAAACTCAATTGTTTTTCAGGCAATTTGTCTCCTACAAAAGCACGATAAGGTTCCATGGCCATATTGTTGCCCACATCCAAAATCCAAAGTAAACCTACGGCGAACCAAAGGGTGGGACTCAAAGGAAATGCAAATAAGCACAAACTGCCGATAATAGCCCCAATCAAGAAAAATGGTTTTCGCCTGCCCCAACGTGGTGACCATGTTTTATCGGAAATGGCACCAATAATAGGCTGAACGATCAAACCTGTCACTGGCCCGGCAATATTTAAAATTGGCAACATATCTTCAGGTGCACCCAAGAAAAGAAAAATAGGATTGATGGCAGTCTGCTGTAATCCAAAACTGAATTGTATTCCGAGAAATCCGACATTCATATTGAATATCTGCCAGAAACTTAACTTGGGCTTTTTTAGTAAGTTCATCTATATCAAAGTTTGGTAGTGAAAACTAATCAACAATATAGCATTTTAAATGCTGCTCTGAATAAAAGTCACCCTTAAAAGCGGAAGGATTTTGAACGAAAACGTTGTAGTACCCCACTAGACCCTTCTTAAAAAGTCCTCCCCTAGCCCCTCCCAAGGAGGGGGATGGATTCTACATTCGAGACACTATTTTAGAAATACAACCCGATCAAAAGAAAACTGTTCGATTTTAACCAAAAAAGTGTTCCCTCCCTCTTCGGGGAGGGTTAGGGTGGGGTCTTTCCAAAAAACTGAATCGAAAGTCCTCCCCTAGGCCCCTCCCAAGGAGGGGGATGAATTTCGCATTCGACGGCCTATTTCTTATTTGAGAAACTCTATATTCCTTTTCAGCCCTGAGAACTTCGTGCGCTTTACAGATGATTTTTGGAATACCTTTCTAAAAACATCCTCGGTGATTTCCTCCCAATCTTTTTTGGTCATCGACAGCAGTTCTGGATGCGGGTTAAAAAGAGGTTCGCTGTGGGGTTTTGAGAACCTGTTCCACGGACATACATCTTGGCAGATGTCACAACCAAAGACCCAATCATCGAACTTACCTTGGAATTCATTGGGTATTTCGTTCTTTAATTCTATCGTAAAATAAGAAATACATTTACTGCCGTCGACCACATAGGGTTCTACAATGGCTTGTGTGGGGCAGGCGTCGATACAGGCAGTACAAGTGCCGCAATGGTCGGTGATTGGCATATCGCATTCCAAATCCAAATCAACAATTAGCTCAGCTATGAAATAAAAAGAACCTACTTGTTGGGTCAAAAGGTTACTGTGCTTACCAATCCATCCAAGTCCACTTTTGGCGGCCCAAGCTTTATCTAACACTGGGGCGGAATCTACAAATGCTCGGCCGCTGACTTCCCCAATTTCTTTGGAAATAAATTCTTGAAGCTTTCGAAGTTTTGATTTAATCACATGGTGGTAATCATGCCCATAGGCATATTTGGACACCTTCAAGGTGTTTTTTATTTGCTCTTGTTCCGGAAAATAGTTGAGCAGTAGAGAAATCACCGACTTTGCTCCATCTACCAATAAGCGTGGATTCAAGCGTTTATCGAAATGGTTCTCCATATACTGCATTTCGCCGTGCATCCCTTCTTTTAACCACTTTTCTAATCGGGGGGCTTCTTCTTCTAAAAATTCGGCCTTAGAAATTCCGCATGACAAAAAACCGAGGCGTTGGGCTTCGGTTTTTATGAGTTGGGTATATTTCTCTTTGACATTCATTGCCTGTTCTAATTTTTCAATCTACGACCGGATTTTTGCTAAAGTACAATTATCCATAATAAAACATCAGTTAGACAAAAAAACACAAGAATCACCAACTTTCACTTCAGTTACGCCCAGTGACCTCAACTTAGGTTCCTTAAACCTAAAGACCTACTAGGTCTTGGAAACCTAGTAGGTCTGGTAACAGTATTGCAAAACAAAGTCTTAGAAAAACTGTAACATTTCGTATATTCTGATACTAACACCTTGTACCAATTAAATTCATATGATACATATAAAAAATCTAACCAAATCATTCACCACCAAAACGGGAAAAGGATTTAAAAAAGAGTCCGTTACCGTAAATGCGGTAAACGAAGTCTCTTTTGAATGTAACCCCGGTAGAATTTTCTCTTTACTCGGGCCGAATGGAGCAGGAAAAACCACTACGCTTCGAATGATCGCCGGTATCATCAACCCCACTTCAGGTACGGCAATTGTCGATAATATCGATATTTCACAAGGAAATGACGAGGTGAAAAAACGTATCGGTTTTTTAACTGGATCGACGGGGCTTTATGAACGTTTGAACCCGGATGAGACAATAGATTTCTTTGGGAAGTTGTATCGCATTCCCGAAGCCAAACTCAAAGAACGTAAAGAATACCTCTTTGAAAAATTGGGCATCAATGACTTTCGAAAAAAACGAGTGGGACAAATGAGTACGGGTATGAAGCAGAAAGTATCGATTGCTCGAACCCTGATTCACGACCCCGAAGTGCTCATTTTCGATGAACCCACTTCTGGTCTCGATGTCATTACTGCGGACAGTATCATTGATTTAATTCGAGAATCAAAAGAAAACAACAAAACAGTCATTTTCTCTTCACATATAATGAGCGAGGTCGACCTCTTATGTGATGACCTTGCCATAATGAACGAGGGGTCTATCATTTACAATGATACCTTCGAAAATTTCAAAAGCGAAATGAAGGCCGAGAACCTTACCCAAGAATTTATCAACCGTGTAAAAGAAGCCCAATAAGATGAGAGATTTAATTATAATCATTAAAAAGGAGTTTACCGAACTTCTTAGAGATCGTAAGACGATTATCAATTCAATCGTGCTACCTACGCTGTTGGTGCCTATTCTAATGTTCGGGGCCATTAAGGTGACCCAAATGATCAGTGAAAGCGAGCAACAAAAAAAGATGAAAATTGGTTTGGTCAATGCGCCCGAGGATTTTAGAAAACTTGTTGTCAGCGACACCTTGAACGAAATTACCACCTATGACGAATCAATTGATTTTAAAACGTTGATCGATGATGAAACCATTCAGACCGCTGTAGTTTTTCCTTCTGATTGGAAAACTCAAATGGACAGTCTTTCGACCAGCGAAATAAAGATCTACCGTAACGGAACCAAAGACAATGTAAACGGACGCGTTACCAAAATGATGGCGATCTATAACTCATTTATCAAAGAGAAAAGAATCGCTCAATTGAAAATATCAGCCGACAAATTGATTCCTTTTCAAGAAAACTATATAGAAGTGGGCGAACAAAAAGAACTCATTGGCAAGCGTATCGGTGGCTTTATACCCTACCTTTTTATATTGACCATGTGGGGTGGATGCTTGTTGGCAGGTATTGATCTAGTCACGGGAGAAAAAGAAAGAAAAACCATTGAAACCACATTATCGTTGCCCATTTCTAAATTTACCGTACTGTTCGGAAAAACAGTTGTGGCCTCTTTATTGGGTTTTCTTCCCGCCGTTCTTAATTTAATCGGACTTATCGTGGGATTGAAATTTATCGGTGGCATACCTGACACCTTTAAAATGGCCATCAATGAGATGTTGAACTTTCAATCGATAAGTCTGATTCTCTTATTGCTGATTCCGTTTTCATTGTTTTTAGCAGGTTTGATTATAGCGTTAGTAGCCAGTGCCACTACCTTTAAAGAGGCGCAGAGCAAGGCTACGCCAATTATCATGTTGATTATCATCCCCTTGGTTTTGGCCATGATGCCCGGTATCGAATTGACTTGGGCGACCGTTTTTGTTCCTGTTCTGAATATCGGCCTTGGGGTGAAAGAGATTATGGCCGGCACGATCAATATGACACAATATGCCGCCATATTGATTTCTTTGATTGTATTTTCAGTTGGGGCAATCTATATAAGTTACAAGAAATTCTCTGATGAGAACGCTATTTTGAAGTAAGTACAGATTGAACATAGAGTAAGGGCAATATTCTTTTTAATACATTGCCCTTTCTTTTTTTCTTGCGGAAAACCTAAGAATCACCTCTTTGGGTTTCAACGTAATCAGCGGGTTGATTTCTACCCTTTCGACTTCGGTCTGCAAACGATATTTTTTAATTAGCAGTGCTACCGTAAATATCATTTCGAACATCGCAAAATTATTTCCGATACACATTCGTGGGCCTGCACCAAAAGGAAAGTAATAATCTGAAAAATTATTCTTTTTCTCAGGATCGAAACGTTCGGGCATAAACTCATTTGCGTCTTTCCAATAATCAGGATGACGGTGCAATTCATATATGCTCATCAACCACACCGTATTCTTTTTGTATTCATACCCGTTTAGGGTATCATTGTCCAAACTTACCCTGTCGAAAAAATAAGCTGGTGGAAATAGCCGCATTGACTCTTCAATACATTGTTTTGTATAACGCAATTTGCCCAACTGCGACATAAGATCGTTATCATCGAAATCAATCAAATCAACCTCTTTGAACAACTTTTCTTGAATATGGGTATGCTTGGCTAACAAGAACAATGTAAAGCTTAGTGCATTGGCCGTGGTTTCATGACCCGCTGTAAATAGAATAAGAACCTCATCTATCAGCTGTTTTCTAGACATGGGACTACCATCTTCGTAGCGCGCCGCCAATAACATATCCAATAAATCGTCTTTTTCTTCACCAGAATCAATCCTTTCTTGAATAATACTGTTCAAAAGACCTTTTGCTACTTCGCTCTGTTTTAAATGTCCGCGTATCTCTCCTTTCAAATGAAACCACCATTTTAAATAGGGCAGGCGCATTTCCTTAATCAGCATTTCTTGATTGCTAATGGTAATACTCTTAAGTTTTTGCATCTTATTCCCAATGTCATCAGCACTAAAAAGTGACTGCGCTACTACCTGAAAAGCTAAATCTCCCATATGGGGGAAAACATCTTGTTTCACATCTGTTTTTAGTGATTCCAATCCTGTTTGAATCGCTTGGAACATAATTTGAAATAAGCCCTCCAATTTTTTCTTATGAAAAGCGGGCTGTATCATTCTACTGTGCACACGCCAAAACTCTCCGTTCGATGTCAACAATCCATGACCTACGTACTTGGCCAGATCTTTGGTCTGTAAATGTGATTTCCCGTAATTTTTATGGTTCTTTTGAAGAATGTATCTTATCGATTCGGCATTTCTGGTAAAGACCCAAGTATTGCTTTTTCCTAAATTGACCTTAAAAGTATCGCCATGTTTTTCAAAATTGGCATGATGAAAAGGCAAGGGGTTTTTAAGGATTGATTTTCGGTTTTTCAAAACCTTATAAAGAGAGATGGTGGGAACGGTTTTCATTAGAATAACCCAGGTTCTGTTCCTCCTTTAATTTTACCCAAATGCTTATAGGCCAATTCGGTCACTTCTCGACCTCTAGGTGTACGCATGATAAAACCTTGTTGTATCAAAAATGGTTCGTAGACCTCTTCAATGGTTTCGGCACTTTCTGAAACTGCCGTTGCAATCGTAGTTATACCAACTGGACCCCCTTTGAACTTATCGATCAAAGTGGTCAGGATTTTATTGTCCATTTCATCTAAGCCGTGAGCATCTACATGCAATGCCTTTAAACTGAACTTAGAAATATCCATATCTATATTTCCGTTGCCTTTTATCTGGGCAAAATCGCGCACTCTTCTTAAAAGGGCATTACAGATTCTTGGGGTTCCCCGGCTACGGCCAGCAATTTCAATTGCCGCATCTTGGGTAATGGGTACTTTTAGAATTTCAGCACTACGCTCAACAATCGTCGATAACAACTCAGTTGAATAGTACTGCAATCTACTTTGGATTCCGAACCGTGCGCGCATGGGCGAGGTCAGCAAACCCGAACGCGTAGTAGCACCGATCAACGTAAACGGATTGAGATTAATCTGCACCGATCGGGCATTAGGGCCCGATTCGATCATAATATCGATTTTGTAATCTTCCATTGCGGAATAGAGATATTCTTCAACAATGGGACTCAATCGATGAATTTCATCAATAAAAAGCACATCACGCTCGTCAAGATTCGTCAAGAGTCCGGCCAAGTCACCTGGTTTGTCCAACACAGGGCCCGAAGTTATCTTGATTCCAACTCTGAGTTCATTGGCCAGAATATGGGCCAAAGTGGTTTTTCCCAAGCCTGGAGGGCCATGAAACAGAGTGTGATCCAAAGCCTCATCTCTTTGGTTGGCCGCCTCTACAAAAATCTTGAGGTTTTCCAACACCTGTTCCTGTCCAGTGAAATCGTCAAAAGAAATGGGGCGTAAAGCTCTTTCTATATCTAACTCCTCTGGGGAAAATTTTTCTGTAGAAGCATCTAAATTCTCGTTCATATACGAACAAAGATAGTAAAATTCACAGGGCGGAAATCTCGGAGTTCGATAAAAGCCGAACTCCGCATACCACATGATATTTATCATCTTTTTTTACCTTTAATATTGTGACCTTCATACCAGTTATTAATCGTAAAAAATAAAAATAAATGGCAACAACATTCAACTTAAAAAAATACGGTATCAAGACCGAAGACATTTATAGAAATACCAGTGTTCCTGTTTTATACGAAATCGGATTACGGCGTGAAAAAGGAACGGCGATTTCAAGTGTTGGTGCCCTAATGACCTATTCTGGTGAGAAAACGGGGCGTAGCCCCAAAGACAAACGAATTGTAAAACACACAGACTCAGAAAACAATATTGATTGGGGCGATATCAATATCGCCTTAGACGAACGTACCTTTATGGTAAATCATGAGCGCGCCATAGATTACCTTAACATCTGCAATCATCTCTTTGTAGTGGACGCCTATGCCGGCTGGGATCCAAAATACCGAATCAAAGTACGTATTATCTGTACCCGTGCCTATCATGCACTGTTCATGCAGAACATGCTCGTAATGCCTACAAAAGAAGAGCTGGCCAATTTTGGTGAGCCTGATTATATTGTCTTGAATGCCGGTGGTTTTCCAGCAAATCAATATACTTCAGAAATGACTTCAAAAACCAGTATCGATGTAAATCTTGAGCGAAAGGAAATCGTAATTTTGGGAACCCAATATGCTGGAGAAATGAAAAAAGGTATCTTTTCAATCATGAACTACCTGATGCCCTTACAAGATGTGCTGCCCATGCACTGCTCTGCCAACGTTGGCGAAAAAGATGACGTCACCATACTTTTTGGTTTATCAGGTACTGGCAAAACCACTTTGAGCGCCGACCCTAAACGTAGACTCATCGGAGACGATGAACATTGTTGGACCAACGAGGGAACTTTTAATATCGAAGGCGGATGCTATGCAAAAGCCATTGACCTATCTGCCGAAAAAGAACCCGATATTTTCAACGCTATCAAATTCGGAACGGTTTTGGAAAACGTAGTTTACGATAAGCAGACCAGAAAGGTCGATTATACTGACGTATCCATTACCCAAAATACCAGGGCATCATACCCTATTCACTATATTGACAATATACAAATGCCATGTATTGCGGGGCATCCTAAAAATATCATTTTTCTAACCTGTGATGCTTTTGGGGTACTACCACCAGTGAGCAAATTGACACCTGAACAAGCCAGCTATCATTTCATTTCTGGTTATACGGCCAAAGTAGCTGGAACCGAAATGGGCGTTACCGAACCACAAGCAACATTCAGTGCTTGTTTTGGGGCGGCATTTATGATGTGGCATCCCAATAAATATGCAGAATTATTGGCTAAAAAAATCAAGGATCATAACGCTACCGCATGGCTGGTCAATACAGGTTGGACCGGCGGCGCATACGGTGTTGGGTCACGTATGAAACTAAAATACACAAGAGCCATGATCGATGCCATACATCACAATGATTTTGATGCTGTTGAATTCGTTCAAGATAAAGAATTCGGGTTTCAGGTTCCGTTGAGTTGTCGCAATGTGCCTTCTGAAGTATTAGTACCCATAAACACTTGGCAAGACAAGAAAAAGTATGCAGAGGTCAAGAAGAAACTCGTTAAACTCTTTAATGACAATTTCAAACAATTCGAAGCCAATGTAAATACCGCGATTGTTGATGCGGGGCCGAAAGATCTTGACGTATAGTTTTAGAACCATATTTTTAATACTCATCCCCGTACAGAAATGTATCGGGGATTTTTTTGTTCATGATTTCATGATAAAATCGTAATTTCAGATTATGTATGAAAAAACCTATACCCCAACAATACTTCAGTACGTTCCTTTTTTCTATGTGATTTGGTCCGATGACCTTTTGTCGCTTTCTGAAATCGATGTCATCGAAAATGCAATGAGACAAGACGGGAGCTTATCCAAATATGACATAAACACTATGGCTGCTTGGTTTAACAAAAATCGCCCACCGGAAGAAGGTGAGTTCAAATACTGGAAACGAATCATCAACAATTCAAAAGTGAAACTGATTGAAAGTGAGACATACCCGTTAGCTACGTTCAGTCAGAAAATGATGAATCATTATCACGGTGAAGGTGAATTTAACGACAACTTAAAGCATATTGAAATCACTCTCGGCATACAACCCAATCACTACAACCATTTGTTCGATGTTGAGATCGAACACGAAACCACCTCTGACCTTTATGATTCAAGTGAAATCGATACCATACTAAAAGGAAAGCATGCGACCGTAATCGACAGGTTTCGTACTTTTCTGGATGCCCCTATTTTTAAATGGGATATTCATCGGAACAAAGAAGAGTTCAGAAAAGTCGTTCTAGAGCAGGTTCAGTTCTTAGCAAACAAAGGTTATGGCGCAATGGCCTACCCAGAAGCCTATGGAGGCACTGGAAACATGGAAGCCTATGCGGCCATCTTCGAACATTTGATGTACGTAGACGGAAGTCTTGCTATAAAATTTGGCGTACAGTTCGGCCTTTTTGGGGGCAGTATTCAAAAACTGGGCACTAAAAAACACCACGATAAATATTTAAAGAATGCAGGTGAAGCCAAGCTCCTGGGTTGTTTTGCCATGACCGAAACCAGTCACGGATCCAATGTTCGTGGAGTCAAGACAACGGCAACGTATAATAAAAAAACCGACAGCTTAACCATTCATACCCCTGGAAAAAACGATAATAAAGAATTTATAGGCAATGCCCTACATTCAAAAATGGCCTCTGTATTTGCGCAACTAATTGTCAACGGTAAAAATGAAGGAGTGCATGCCATTTTGGTTTCTATAAGAAATGAGCAACATGAATTGCTCAATGGGGTCACTATTGAAGACAATGGATATAAATTAGGGCTAAATGGAATCGACAACGGAAAAATATGGTTCAATCAAGTAAGCGTACCCAGAGAGAACCTGCTCAATAAATATGGAGAAATCAAAGATGATGGCAGCTATTATTCTGACATCAAGAACTCCAGTAAACGGTTTTTTACCATGTTAGGTACCTTGGTAGGCGGTAGAATATGCGTAGCACGAGCAGGATTGGGAGGTGCAAAAATGGCCTTGGCCATCGCCATCAAGTACGCCCTCAAAAGAAGACAGTTCAATGACAGTATAAAAGTACAGGAAGATCTTCTGATGGACTACCCTACCCACCAGTTACGATTGACCCCGTTGGTGGCAAGTGCTTATGTCTACCATATTACATTAGACAAAATGATGCATATCTATGCCGATGAAAGCATGCCCGACAAACGAAAAATAGAAACCCAGGCGGCAGGGTTGAAATCGATTATCACCTGGTATGCGAACGACGCCATTCAAGAATGTAGAGAGGCATGCGGGGGCAAGGGTTACCTTATAGAGAACCGCATTGCAGATCTCAAGGGCGATGTAGATATTTTTACCACCTTTGAAGGTGATAATATTGTTTTATTACTATTAGCGGCCAAAGGCGTCTTATCAGATTTCAAAGCAGAATTCAATAGTGCAGGGTTCACATCGGTCTTAAAATTATTAGGTACGCAACTGAGCGATAAACTGAGTGCTATAAACCCGTTGTACACAAATAATATTGAACCCGACCATCTGTACAACCCTAAATTTCATAAGCATGCTTTCGATTACCGTACCCGAAGATTGACCTATACCCTGGCCATGCGCATTCGCGGTTATATCAAAAAGGGAATACCATCATACCAGGCCTTTCTAAAAGTGCAGACACACTTATTGGCCTTGGCCAAGGCATATAGCATAGAACTGGCCTTTAAGACGTTCACTGACTTTGCAGATGACCTCAAAGACGAAAAAAACCGCCTGTTGTTCAATAAATTGGGAGTGCTATATGCCCTGAACGAAATTCACAAAGATGCGTCTTGGTTTTTGGAACATGGATATATAGGTAGTACCAAATCGAAGGCCATTCGCCAAAGGGTCGAACGACTGTGTACCGAACTTCGCCCCCATATTGGTGCTCTGGTCAATGGTTTTGGCATTCCTGAACATTGTATGAGTGCACTTATTGCCACTGAAGAGCAGTAAACCATTTTATAAAAATAAAAAAGCATAAATAATAGGAGCGTTATTTCTCTTTGTGCAATTCAGAAGTATCTAAAAACTCAATGATATCGATCTTGGCATCACCACTCAGGTAAATCTTCGAAGAACCTCGTGATGTAAGTTCAAAATCAGTACGGGCATGCACCTTTGCTTTTACAGAACCTTCTAAAATAGCCTCAACACCTTCAGCTTCCAATTTCTTTGCTTTCAAATTAGCATTATCAAAGAGTTTAAGGCTAAGGGCGTAGGTGGTACCCTCCATCTTTGCACCGGCGTTGCCGTACATTTGCAATAAATTCGTTTGGCTAACAGAGTAAATACGAACATCAACTCTATCTTTAAGTACAATTTTCAGGGAATCGCTTTCAAGATTAAAATCACCTGAACTATTTCCGTTCATCGTAATGTTCATAAAATCAGCATTGGCGTTGAGTTCCAATTTAGAGGAACCATAGGTTTCAACGGTCAACTCTTCGGTCGAAATCACGTCTTTCATACGTATCTTGCCATCACGCATAGTAATCTTTGATAGCTCATTGTAGTTAATTGTGATATCCAATTTCTTTTTACTGGTAATACTGTAAAAAGAACTAATGACCAAGGTGCCATCGTTCACCTTAAACTTCAAAACATCGATCAGGTTGTCATCTGCGGTAAGGGCGTAACCTTCTTCGTTAGATTTCTGCAAGAAAATATCAAGGTCATCGTTAAGCTCTATTGCGTTGAACGGGGGTAGATTTTCAGCAATATCAACAACGTTTTTGTTTCCCTTTATCTTTGGTTTACGCTGAGAGATTGCATGAAAGCAGAATAACATTGACAAAAAAATAAGTGTATTCTTCATAGGAGGATTCTTAAACTTTTAATACCAGTGGTCTAGTCACTTTTTAAATATATCACAAAAAAGCGACATTTACTTTCTCAACTCATTTTGACTTTTAATATATTGAACACCAATTTAAGTTTGAACGAGTTTCATTAACTGACATCAAAAAAAATGCCCAACTTGAAAAAGTGGGCATTTAATATTAAAGTTCTTTGTTTTAATGTTGTAATTCTTCTTCATCGTCAAACAAAGGTACTGTCTGTGGTACAAAATCCTGTTCCGGAATTATATATTCCCCATTTTCATCTACTTTGCTATAGTCGTATGCCCACCGATGTACCTCTGGTATTGGCCCATCCCAGTTACCATGAATATGCTCTACCTCTGCGGTCCATTCCAATGTAGTCGCTTTCCAAGGATTCTTTGGGCCTTTTTTTCCGTAAAACATACTAACGATAAAGTTATATGCAAACACCAACTGCACGCCAGCAGTAACAAAAGCGAACATGGTCATGAGTACCTGTATATCAGTAAATTCATCGAACATAGGAAAGGCCGTATTCTCGTAGTACCGTCTTGGCACTCCTGCCATACCAATGAAATGCATGGGGAAAAATATTCCGTAAGAACCTACCGCTGTTATCCAAAAGTGTACATACCCGAGATTTTTATTCATCATTTTACCCTCGAACATTTTAGGAAACCAATGATAAATACCAGCAAACAAACCATAAAGTGCGGAAATACCCATTACCAAATGAAAGTGGGCAATTACAAAATAGGTGTCGTGTACATTGATATCTAAAGTACTATCACCAAGTATGATACCCGTCAATCCACCTGTAATAAAGGTCGATACCATACCTATTGAAAATAACATTCCTGGGTTTAATTGAAGATTCCCCTTCCATAACGTCGTTATCCAGTTAAATGATTTGACAGCTGATGGTATGGCGATCAAAAGGGTCGTAAAGGTAAAGACCGATCCCAAAAACGGATTCATACCTGAAACGAACATATGGTGACCCCAGACTATCGTAGACAAAAATGAAATCGCTATAATAGAAGCTATCATAGCCCGATACCCAAAAATAGGTTTTCGTGCATTCACCGCCATAATCTCTGATACAATACCCATAGCAGGTAAAATCACGATATAAACTTCTGGGTGGCCCAAGAACCAAAATAGATGTTCGAATAATACGGGCGACCCTCCTTGATAATGCAGCACCTCACCCTGAATAAATATATCTGATAGAAAAAACGATGTTCCAAAACTTCGATCCATAATCAGCAGCAAGGCAGCCGAAAGTAATACGGGAAAGGATACCACACCTATAATGGCGGTTAAAAAGAAAGCCCAAATTGTCAAAGGCATTCTTGTCATCGACATTCCCTTGGTTCTCAAATTGATTATCGTTACGATATAGTTTAGCGACCCTAACAGAGAGGATGCAATGAATATTGCCATGGACACAAGCCATAGGGTCATACCCATGCCCGAACCGGGCTGTGCCATAGGCAGTGCACTAAGCGGAGGGTAAATCGTCCAGCCAGCTGCGGCAGGCCCCGCTTCGACAAAAAGTGATGACAACATAATCACACTAGACAAGAAGAACATCCAATATGCTAACATGTTCAAGAATCCAGAGGCCATATCTCTTGCCCCGATCTGTAACGGAATCAGCAAATTACTAAACGTACCACTAAGCCCTGCAGTTAACACAAAGAAGACCATTATGGTACCATGTATCGTAATCAGCGCCAGATATACATCAGCATCCATCACCCCATCTGGTGCCCATTTGCCCAATAAGGCCTCAAAAATCGGAAAGGACTCACCTGGCCAAGCCAATTGCATTCTAAACAATAATGACATTGCGATACCAATTGTACCCATTATCAAACCGGTAATCAGATATTGCTTAGAGATCATTTTATGATCTTGGCTAAATATATACTTTGTTACGAAAGTTTCTTTATGATGATGTCCGTGATCATCGTGAGCGTGATCATCTACCTGTGCATGCGCCGTTGTTGACATAATCGAATTCTTTGGTTTATTAGTTCTTTATTATTTTCTAATTACTGTGCCGATGCCATGGTCTGGCCGAAAGTTTGTTGGGTTTTCAACCAAGCATCATATTCTTCTTGCGTTTCCACAATGATCTTCATTTGCATATTGTAATGTGATTTACCACATATCTTATTGCAGAGTAGAATATAATCGAATTCCCAAGGATCTGAATTTTCAGCTCCGTTTGCGGCCTTTTCAGCTCTGATCTTATTGGTTCGCTCTACCTTAGCCACCACATCAGGATTTTGCCTCATATCGGCCGTAGTGGTTATCGGGGTAAACGAAAATTCAGTGATCATACCCGGCACACAATTCATTTGCGCCCTAAAGTGAGGCATATAGGCCGAATGCAAAACATCTTGCGAGCGTATTTTAAAATTGACCATTCTACCAACTGGTAGGTGAAGTTCTTTGACGATGATATCATCATTGGCATTAAGATCAGATTCATCCAATCCTAAAACATTGGCCCTATCGATATCGATCATTCGAACATTGGCGTTTCCCAAAACATTATCAGCTCCACCATATCTAGCGGTCCAGTTAAACTGCTGGGCATAGAGCTCTACGATCAATGGGTCGTCATCTTCGTCAACGTTCATAATATCCGTCCATGAATACAGGCCCCAAATAATCAATCCGGCCAAAACAATAACCGGAATAATCGTCCAAATAAACTCAAGTCGATTATTATCAGCATAAAAAAGGGCTTTTTTACCTTTTTTACCTCTGTATTTATATGCGAAATAATGTAATAGCGCCTGGGTGATAAACTGTACGATAAAAATGATAACAAACGATATCAACATCAAATAATCATAATTGGCACCGTGTTCAGATGCCGCTTCGGGCAATAGAAACTTAGTGTATTTCCAAAAGCTGAAAATAGTTATACCGTAGGTGAAAAGCATAAAAGCGAACATTAGATAACCATTGTACTTGTTATCATCATCGTTGGCAATCTGTGAATTTTCTGTTTTGATTTGAGATAATTCAAATATCTTGGTCATTTGCCAAATTGCAATTGCCACTAGTGCTAAAACAGCTAAAGTTAATACTGTAGTCATCGTATGATTTATGTTATACTTTAAACTTACTAATAATGAAAATGCCTGCTCTCTTCAATGAACGGGTTTCGTTTGGGCTGCAACGGTGCCGAACCCAATGCCCTGAACACCCAAAAAATAAACAAGCCCGCAAAAAACAATATAGCACCTATTTCAGGAATACCAATATACCATTGATCACCGACCGTCGACGGCATGATCATATTAAAAATATCCATATAGTGCCCAGCTAGAATAACTATACCGGTCATGATTACGAACCAATTGATCCTTTTATAGTCACTGTTCATCAAGAGCAATACCGGAAACAGAAAATTCATGGCCACCATACCAAAAAACGGTAGATTATAATCTTCGATCCTTGTAATATAATAGGTAACCTCTTCAGGTATATTTGCATACCAGATCAACATAAACTGTGAAAACCATAGATAAGTCCAAAAAATACTCATCCCGAACATGAACTTGGCCAAATCGTGAATATGGCTATCGTTTACATCTTCTAAATATCCTTTTGATTTCAGGTAAATGGTCACCATGGCAATTACCGTTATGCCCGATACGAACATACTTGCAAAAACATACCACCCGAACAAAGTACTGAACCAATGTGGGTCAACGCTCATAATCCAATCCCAAGACATTATCGATTCTGAAATCAGATAGAATACCAAGAAGGCGGCAGAGATCCTAAAGTTCAATTTAAAATTAGCATTATCATCGGAATCATCTTGTGCCAATGATAATTTTCTTGAGTATTCACGGTACAAAATCCATCCTCCTAAAAAGACAGCGGCACGTATCAAAAAGAAGGTAGGGTTCAAATACCCTGACTTGGCCTGCAACAGTTTATCATGCGCTACTACATCAGGATCCATCCAAACAAACAAATGGTTCATGTGTAATACCGATAACACCAATATGACGAAAACGATTATTCCGCCAGGTACTATATACGAGGTTATCCCTTCCATTACCCTAAACAATAATGGCGACCATCCTGCTTGTGCCGCGCGCTGTATTGCATAAAAGGCCAAAACACCCAATGCGATCATAAAAAAGAAAAATGCGGCCACATAGAGCGCGGCCCAAGGTTTGTTCTGTAATTGATGCAATACATGCTCATCATGCGAGCTATCATGTGCTTCTTCATGCTGTGCATCGGCCACCGCACCATGTTCTTGGGTAGCAAGGCGATCAGCTTCAGTAGCATGTGAATCTCCGTGACCGTCACCGTGACTTGCCACCATTTCTTTAGCCTCCTCAACTGTACCAGGAGCGGTCATAAAACCATATCCGATACCCAAAAGCCCAATAACCATCAAAATGATGGAGCCCATTTTCAACCTGTTCGAAATCGTGTACATATCAGTATTCTATGTATTATTTTATTAAGTCTTGTTTCAATTTCATGACATATTCTGAAACCTGCCACATTTCTTTGGTATTCATTTGCGAGGCATATGAGCCCATAGAATTCAATCCGTATTGAACGGTATGAAAGCTAGTGCCCGCAGTAACATTTCGCGCTGCATCGGCATAGCTAGGCACACCTAAAATCTTTTCTCTTTTCACCAATGTACCCTGACCTTTACCCGCATTACCGTGACAAACGGCACAATAGATCGTGTACATTTCTTTACCAACAGCTAGGTTTTTTTCTAGTTGCATAGAATCTAACGGACTGGCCATTAAACGTGCCAATTCTTTACCTTCTAGCGTATTTTCATAAGCGTAGGGTATAAAGCCTCTAGGTATGGTATTCTGTGGTGGGGTTTGAGCTTCCATCCCGTTAGGAAGAAAACCAACCTCACTATAGGTCTTATAGCCTATTGCCTCGTACATATTGGGCATGTATTGATAATTTGGTTCACGCTTGTTTTGACAAGAAACAAGAGCAATTACAAAAACCAAACCAAGTACTATTTTGCTAAAACTGTTCATATTCAATGACTGTTTTTTTCTGATATATTAATCTCTACGGCACCAGTATCGGCTAACAAATTTCTCAGCGCATCTTCGTTATCATGTATTTCGATTTCCATTAAAAAATGATCATCGGTTGTTCGTAGATCAGGGTTTTCAGCTTTCTTAAATGGCCACAACCTACTTCTTAGGTAAAATGTGATTACCATTAAGTGGGCTGCAAAAAACACGGTCAACTCAAACATGATCGGCACAAAGGCAGGCATGTTCTCGATATAGCTAAAACTTGGCTTACCGCCAATATTTTGTGGCCAGTCTTCTATCATGATATAGTTCATCATCCAAACAGAGAACACCAAACCTATACAACCATAAATAAAAGAAGTAATTGCTATTCTTGTAGGCGCCAACCCCATTGCCTTGTCTAAACCATGAACGGGAAAAGGACAAAACACCTCTTCTATATGAATTTTAGCAGTTTTTACTTTCTTGACAGCAAGCATCAATATATCGTCGTCGTCGTAATAAGCGTGTATAACTTTAGATGCCATATCTATGTATTGTTATTTAAAATTTTTGCTTGACCTGCCCAATCATCACGTTGTGCCCTACCGGGGAAGGCTTCGGTAATAGAATCTAACAAATCGTATTCTTTTTCGGTCATTCTACTCACCTGTGCAAAAGTGAAAATACCGATTTGGTTCAGGGTTTTTTCCATTTTTGGCCCAATGCCCTTGACCTTTTTCAAATCATCTGCGGTATCTTTTGATGCGTCAAAGGTTCCTATAGAATCCAACAAACTAAAAACATCTTTTTTTTCTGGTTCTTCGGAAACCATTTTCTTGACATCTTCAACAACCTTCTCTGTTTTAATTGTATTCACAGAAACTGGGGTATCGCCAATTTGATATAATGGCTGACCAGCTTCCCTTAATTTCTTAAAGCGTGATCCCGATGCCTTCAAAATCGTTTTCACCTCTGCCTGTGCAATTACAGGAAAGGTTCTCGCATACAATAGGAACAATACAAAGAAGAACCCTATCGTACCGATGAAAGTTCCGATATCGACAAAAGTTGGCGAAAACATCGTCCATGACGAGGGAAGGTAATCACGGTGCAATGAGGTCGTGATAATCACAAACCGCTCAAACCACATACCTATGTTCACTACAACTGAAATAAAGAACGAGAACATAATACTGGTACGCAACTTCTTGAACCACATTAACTGAGGTGAAAACACGTTACAGGTCATCATTGACCAGTATGCCCATGCATAAGGCCCTGTAGCTCTGTTCAAAAAGGCGTATTGTTCATACTCAACGCCTGAATACCAAGCCATGAACAGTTCTGTTATATAGGCACAACCTACTATCGAACCCGTTAACATAATCACAATGTTCATCAACTCGATATGCTGAACGGTAATGTAGTCTTCTAATTTACTCACTTTACGCATGATTATCAACAGTGTGTTTACCATGGCAAACCCTGAGAAAATCGCACCTGCAACAAAGTAGGGCGGAAATATGGTGGTATGCCATCCGGGAATAACCGCCGTGGCAAAATCAAACGATACAATGGTGTGTACCGAGAGTACAAGTGGTGTGGCCAAACCTGCCAAGACCAATGATACTTCTTCAAAACGTTGCCAATCTTTTGCTCTACCGCTCCATCCGAAACTCAATAAACTGTATATTTTCTTTTGGAAGGGAAGTACTGCCCTGTCTCGGATCATCGCAAAATCAGGAAGCAAACCTGTCCACCAGAAAACCAGTGAGACCGATAGGTATGTCGATATAGCAAACACATCCCAAAGCAAGGGCGAGTTGAAATTCACCCATAACGAACCGAATTGGTTGGGAATAGGAAGCGTCCAATACGCCAACCAAGGGCGACCCATGTGTATAATGGGAAACAAGCCCGCTTGAATTACCGAAAATATGGTCATCGCCTCGGCAGAACGGTTGATGGCCATTCTCCATTTTTGTCTGAACAATAACAGTACGGCAGAAATCAATGTACCGGCATGGCCAATACCTACCCACCAAACAAAGTTGGTAATATCCCAAGCCCAGCCAACGGTTTTGTTCAATCCCCATGTACCGATCCCAGTGGATATTGTATAGACAATACAACCAATACCCCAAAGAAATGCTGCTAGGGCAATGGAAAAAACTATCCACCATTCCTTACTGGCTCTACCCTCGACAGGAGCGGCAATATCTACCGTTACATCATGGTAGCCTTTGTCTCCAATCACTAAGGGTTTTCGTATAGGTGCTTCGTAATGCGACGCCATAGTTTATTAATATATTATGTTCCTTATTATAATTTAAGCTTCGTTGGTATTCCTGACTTTTACTTGATATACCACATTTGGTTTTGTTCCTACAGCCTCTAACAAGTGGTATGCCCGATCATCTTTTACTAAATCGGCAATTATGCTTCCCTCTTCATTGACATCGCCAAATATCATTGCACCTGAGCTACACGCTGCAGAACAAGCAACAGCATCATTGAACTCGCCCTTGGCCACTACCCTTCCTTCTCGTTTTGCATTTAATATAATCGCTTGGGTCGATTGTATACAGAAAGAACATTTCTCCATTACACCCCTTGATCGTACGGTAACATCAGGGTTAATCACCATTTTGCCAAGGTCATTGTTCATATAATAATCGAATTCTTCGTTGTTGTTGTACAAGAACCAGTTAAACCTACGCACTTTATACGGGCAGTTGTTGGCGCAATACCTTGTACCTATACAACGGTTGTACGCCATATGATTTTGACCCTGACGACCGTGCGAAGTTGCCGCTACCGGACAAACCGTTTCACAAGGTGCGTGATTACAATGCTGGCACATCACAGGCTGAAAGATCACTTGAGGGTTGGCCGACGGATCTTCTAACTCACTAAAGCCGCCCAATGAACCTTTCTCACCCCAAAGACCATCAAATTCCTCTTTTTTAGTAGTATCTTCCTCAAAGGTACCCTCTGAAGAATAATACCTATCGATACGCAACCAATGCATATCCCTTGACTTTCTAATTTCTTCTTTACCAACAACAGGAACGTTGTTCTCTGCATGACAGGCAATTACACACGCTCCACAACCCGTACAGGCGTTCAGATCAATAGACAGGTTGAAATGATGACCGATAGAGCTATCAAAACTATCCCACAAATCAACCGAGGTCGCAGGCACTTCTTGATGATTTAAAGAAACCTGAGGAACAATGTTCCATTCCGCATGGTCTTTTGTGTTGAAAACCTCTAAGGTGGTCTCTTTAATTATATCACCCCTACCCATCAATGTATTCTGTAACTGTACACAGGCATATTCATGGGTGCCCGACGATTTTTCCAAGGTGGCCGACTGCACTGTATTGAACCCTTGGTATAACGGGTATGCATTCACCCCTGTTATCATTTCAGATTTCATGCCCACCTGTCTTCCATAACCCAAAGACAAGCCAATAGAACCAGGTGCTTGACCAGGCTGTATCAAAACAGGTACTTTATCAATAGACACACCGTTTACCGTTAATTTGGCATAGCTGCCATCTAACGCGCCATTGGCCACATTCTCATTTATGAATCCTAATTTTTCAGCATCTACTTTGGAAACCGTGAGGTAATTATCCCAAGATACCCTTGATATTGGATCTGGAAATTCTTGTAACCACGGGTTTCCGGCCTGCTGACCGTCTCCCATTCCTACTTTTGAATACAAGGTAAGCTCCATTTCACCACCACTAGTGGCATTTGACAAATTACGTACAGCAGAGGTAATGGATATCATAGCCGTACCCGAAGTGGATTCACTTTCGACAACCTGATCTATTTCCTCTTTATCTTCATTTGAAGGTACGATTATTGGATCACCAACACTTTCGGCCTGAACAACGCCTGAGACCAATGACATATCAGATGCAACAAAAACACCATCGTGCAGGGCTTGGTTCCAACCACTTTCCCCTAAAATACCCGTACTCCAGTTTTCCTTTATATAATCGTAATAATTTTTATCGCTACCCATCCAAAACAACAAAGAAGCTTGCAATTGGCGGGTATCGAACAACTCATTTATCGTTGGTTGCATAAGGCTAAAGTGCCCTTTCTTTATTTCAGCATCACCCCATGATTCTAAATAATGGTTCGCAGCTGCTGTATAATTCGTGATTTCCGTGGTCTCGTTCCAATTGGTCGAGAAAGACACAGAAAGATCCACCTTTTTTATTCCTTCGGAAAAATCGGCCGCATTAGGCAAGGTATACATGGGATTTACACCATCTATAATCAAAGCACCCACTCGACCTGCTTTCATATTTGAGATCAATGCGTTGACATTTTTTATATTGCCCTGACGGATATTTTTAGGAGATTTTGAGTCAAAAGCCGTACTGCCCAACATTTCATTGATGGCCAGCACTACTGCTTGGGCGTTTTCATCTTCTAAACCGGTTACGACAACGGTCGCCCCTTTATTTTTGCTGATTTCAGCAACAACACTCTCAATTGCCCTCTGGGCATATTCAGGAATTTCACCACTTATCGAAGTACCGTTTAATTTTGCGTATAACTGAGCAAGTGCAATTTTTTGCTGCATTGGCGTCAAAGGTACACGGGTGTCGGCATTGGCACCAGTCAATGACATGTTGGCCTCAAACTGTACATGTTTCGACATTTTTCCGTTCTTGGGAATACGTCCTTTAGCATACCCACTTTCATATCCGCCACCTTGCCAATCTGAAAGAAAATCAGCTCCAAAGGAAACAATCACATCAGCTTTTTCAAAATCATAATCCGCCAATGCCCGCTTACCATATCTTGCCGCAAAAGCAGATAGGGCCGCATCTTCTGAAATAGCATCATAGACAACGTGTTCTACATTGCCGTACATTTCTTTGAACGCTCCTATTAACTTTGTGGTAGAAGGACTCGCGTAGGTTTGGGTCAACAAAACAATTTGCTTGCCCGATGCTTTCAAACTGTTCAATTTAGCTTTTACTTCAGCATCCAATACACTCCACTCAATAGGTTCTCCACTTTTTAAAGGGCCTTGCAGCCTTGTACTATCATACAATGACAATACCGATGCATGAACACGTGCATTCGCACTTCCGTTCACTTTGGCATCAGAATTATTTTCGATCTTGATAGGTCTACCTTCTCTTGTCTTTACCAAAATGCTTGCAAAATCAAAACCATTGGCAATGGTCGTCGCATAATAATTTGCTATCCCTGGAATAATATTTTCTGGCTGAACAACATACGGTATTGTCTTACGAACAGGACCTTCACAGGCGGCCAAAGAAACTGCCACTGTACTAAAACCAACATATTTTAGAAAATCTCTTCTATTTGTGCTCGTTTCAGACAAATTCTGCTTGTCGCCTAGAAATTCGTCAACAGGAATCTCTTGTGCAAACTCATTCTGTCTTAGCGTCTCAACAATGGAATCGTTTGGATCTAACTCCGCTTCGTTTTTCCAATATTTTTTGTTTGATGCCATACGATTTATCTGTAATTAACTATTTTAAGATTATTAATAGTGACACTTACCACATTCCAACCCACCCATTTGGGCAGCAGTCAGATTTTCTACTCCATATTTCTTAGAAAGCTCTTCATGAATTTTCGCATAATATTCATTACCCTCTACTTTCACCTTGGTCTCTTTATGGCACTCTAGACACCACCCCATGGTCAATGGTGAAAATTGCGACATGATCTCCATTTCCTCAACGGGACCATGACATGTCTGACACTCAACACCCGCCACTGTAACGTGCTGCGAGTGATTAAAATACACCAAATCAGGCAGGTTGTGCACACGTACCCACTCAACGGGTTTACTTTCTCCTGTATACTCTTGATTTTCTTCATCCCAACCCACGGCTGCATAGAGCTTTTTTATTTCATTGGTATAAAACTCATTGGTATACCCATTGTCTATGTCTTCTTGAGATGGCCCTTCGGCATTGCCCTTATATTCGAAAATAGATTTATGGCAATTCATACAGACATTCAACGAAGGAATACCCGAAGTCTTTGAGACCCTTGCCGAAGAATGACAATATTTACACTCGATCTTATTGTCACCAGCATGTACCTTATGGGAATAATGTATGGGCTGAATGGGCTCGTACCCTTGATCTACCCCCAATTGCATCATCCACCCATAAGCAAAATACATACTACCCAATATTAGAAAGATAGCGGTCACCAAAACCAAGAACTGGTTTTTGGCAAAGGCTTTCCATATTGGCATTCTTTTCTCGGTATTCGCTTTTTCGAAAGAAACACCGTTGGCATCGGCTATTCTTCGCAATGTTTTGTTGACCAAGAACAACATCATCACCAAAAGACCAAACACTAAGGCCAAGGCGCCTAGTATTGTTTCATTAGACATGATTGAATCATTGGCCTTTGCCCCATCGGCAACTACACCCGTCTGAGCGACTTTGGCCGCTGGTGGCTCAGCTGCCGTATACGCCAAAATATCATCGATATCGGTATCGGACAAGGTAGGGAAAGGAGTCATCGCGGCTTGGCCGTATTCTTCGTACACCTTATTTGCATAGGCATCCCCAGACTTTATCATTCCAGGGCCGTTTTTTATCCAGGCATTAAGCCACTCACGATCCAACCCTTCGTCTTCTAATAGACGTGATTCTACATTTGCCAAGGCAGGACCCGTCATTTTTCGTGTCAACGAATGGCAAGCCGCACAATTTTGATTAAAAAGTGATTTTCCTTTTGTGACATCACCATCCCCAGATGCTTCTGTCACCACCTCAACCGCAGCTTCGGCCTCATCAGTAACAACTTCATCTTGTGAGAAAAGAGATACGGAAAAAAATAAGAAAATTATCAGACTTATACCTAGAACTCTAGAAATTTGATTGCGGTTTGTAACCTTTTCCATATTTGTCGAATATTTCAATCTAAATCTTGGCACGATTATTAATACACCTAAAGGAACAAGCCTTTTCTATACGTTACCTAAATCGCTTGCGAAAATACAACATAGACTTTTATTTGGAAAATCTTAACGTATTTATAATTTACAATTTATAGTTGTTCTAAATAAAAAATGGTTTTTTTGTTCGGACTTTAAAAATTACTTTTGTGAACTGAACTTTTAATTTAAATTCTGCAACCTCTATGAAAACACTTTCTTTTTTATTGGTATTCTTATTTTCGGTTTTTTATGCTAATGCGCAAAAGGGTGATATACATATTGAACAGGACAAGAAAATAGTAGACCTGTTAGCTATTTACAAATCATCGAACCCAAGCAATAATTATTACAGAATTCAGGTTGGTTTCGGTTCGCACGCCAAGGCCCAAAAAATAAAATCAAATGTAGAACAGGATTTTCCAAATATGTACTCAAAAATAGATTTTGATTCACCCACCTACCGAGTGCGGCTCGGAAGGTTCAAGACCAAACTCGAGGCAGAACGTAAATTTATGGAGGTTCGGAAAAAATACCCGAATGCGATGTTATTAAAACCAAAAAAATCGACCAAATAGGTCGATTTTTTTATGTTTCAATTTTCAATACTACTTTGACTTTAGTTTCTTCTTGATTGCCACCTCTTCGTAGGCCTCTACAATATCTCCTTCTTTTATGTCATTGTAGTTCTTGATCTGTAGACCACAATCGTACCCTTTGGCAACCTCTTTCGCGTCATCTTTAAAACGCTTCAATGAAGTCAAGCTTCCAGTATATATCACAACCCCATCACGGATCAATCTTATATTAGAGTTTCTAAAAATCTTGCCTATAGTGACCATACACCCGGCAATGGTACCGATTTTAGAAATTTTAAAGGTTTCGCGTATTTCGGCAGTACCCGTTATCTCTTCTTTGATTTCAGGCGACAACATACCCTCCATCGCATCTCTAAGATCATTTATGGCATCATAAATAATCGAGTACATTCTAATATCTATTTCCTCTTTGTCAGCCAAGGATCTCGCATTGCCCATTGGTCTAACATTGAACCCTATGATTATCGCATCAGAGGCAGAGGCCAACAACACGTCAGACTCTGTAATCGGCCCTACGGCCTTATAAATAATATTCACCTGTATCTCTTCAGTCGATAGTTTTTGAAAAGAATCGGTCAAAGCTTCAACAGACCCATCAACATCTCCTTTTAGAATAACGTTCAACTCTTTGAAATCACCCAAGGCAATTCTTCTTCCTATTTCATCTAATGTAATATGGCGTTGTGTTCTTACTGATTGTTCGCGTTGTAATTGCGATCTTCTAGTCGCGATCTGCTTGGCTTCGCGCTCGTCTTCGAATACATTGAATCTATCACCCGCCTGCGGGGCACCGTCTAACCCTAGAATTGATATGGGGCTCGAAGGCCCTACTTCGACAACAGAATTGCCACGTTCATCTTGCATAGCCTTGATCTTACCGCTACATGTACCTGCCAATACATAATCACCTATTTTAAGGGTGCCGGCTTGAACCAAAATTGTAGACATATATCCTTTTCCCTTGTCCAAAAACGCCTCGATTACCGTACCCGATGCCAATTTATCAGGGTTGGCCTTTAACTCTAACAATTCAGCTTCGAGCAATACTTTTTCTAAAAGCTCATTGACACCATCACCTGTCTTTGCCGAAATATCATGAGACTGAATCTTACCGCCCCAATCTTCAACCAACAAATTCATTTGTGACAGCCCTTCTTTTACCTTATCAGGATTTGCATTGGGCAAATCTATCTTATTTATAGCAAATACAATAGGCACACCTGCCGCCTGAGCATGGCTAATCGCCTCTTTTGCCTGTGGCATAATCTCGTCATCAGCAGCAACAACAATAATAGCAATATCAGTTACCTGAGCACCACGTGCACGCATTGCCGTAAAGGCTTCGTGACCAGGGGTGTCTAGAAAAGAAATATGCTGACCATCTTCCAAAGTGACGCCATAAGCCCCAATATGCTGGGTAATGCCCCCACTTTCACCAGCGATGACATTTTCTTTTCTTATATAATCTAAAAGAGAGGTTTTACCATGGTCAACATGGCCCATTACAGTAACAATAGGCGCCCTTGGCCTCAAATCTTCAGGAGCATCCTCTTCCTCTATAATACTTTCCTCTATTTCAGCAGTAACGAATTCGACTTCATAACCGAACTCATCAGCAACTATCGATAAGGTTTCGGCATCTAATCGTTGGTTCATGGTCACCATGATACCAAGCGACATACAAGCCGAGATGATTTCGGTAGTAGAAACATCCATCATTGTAGCTACTTCGTTTGCCGTTACAAACTCAGTAACTTTCAGGATCTTACTTTCTAATTCTTGCTGTTCAAGATCCGCCTCGGTCTGTTGGCGATGTTGATCTCTTTTATCTCTACGGTACTTGGCTCCTTTCCCTTTTTTGGCTTTTCCTTGTAGTTTCTCTAAGGTCTCACGCACCTGTTTTTGTACATCTTCTTCTGATGGCTCGACCTTGTTTACAAATCGTTGACCTCCTTTTCTACCTGATGCCCCACCTCCCTTTTTAAATTGAGTACCCTGATTATTACTTACAATTCGCCTTCTTCTTTTCTTTCTATCGCCACTATCGGTGGCTTTGGCCGTTTTGGCCGTTTTGGGCTCTTCTTTCTTTTTCTTAGGTTTTTGAAACTTTGAGAGGTCTATTTTATCTCCCATTATTTTTGGCCCTGAAAGCTTTTTGTACTGTGTGGCCAATTTTTCATTTTCAAGAGCTTTCTCCTCTATTTCCTCTTTTTTGGGTTCTGCAGCTTCTTTCTTCTTGGGTGTTACTTTTTCAGGTTGGACCGTTTCAACCTTTTCTTCTTTCTTCTTCGGATTTAGATCGATCTTACCAACGGTCTTTGGCCCACTGAGCTCAGCTTTTGCCTTAATAATCTGTTCAGAAGCGGCAGTTCTCTTTTCTCTTACCAGTCTTCTTTCTTCTTGCTCTTCTTCTAACCGAACGCGTATGGCCTCCTTCTCTTTTCGTTTTTCCTCACCGACTTCTTTAGATGCGACTTTTTTGCTCATGTCGGTCTGAAACTCATCTAACAACACCTGATGTATCTCTTCGGAAATCTTGGTAGTGGGGCGAGCTTCTATTTCATACCCCTTTGAGGATAGGTATTCAACCACCCTATCCAAAGAAATATTGAGCTCTCTCAGAACTTTATTAAGCCTTATTGTTGCATTGTCTGCCATAAATACTGATTCCTATTCTTTTAAATCACTCTAAACCGCTGCTAATATATAGCTATTCTTCCAATTCTGCTTTTAGTATACGTACAACTTCCAAAATTGTCTCTTCTTCAAGATCCGTTCTTTTTACTAGCTCGGCCACATCTTGCTCTAATACACTTCTAGCAGTATCCATACCTATTTTTTTGAGTTCATCAATGATCCAACCATCGATTTCATCTGAAAACTCGGCAAGCTCTACATCTTCTTCAACTCCTTCACGAAATACATCGATCTCATACCCGGTCAATTTACCTGCCAATCTGATATTATGCCCTCCTCTACCAATTGCCTTCGAAACCTCTTCGGGCTTTAGGTATACCTGCGCCGTCATATTCTCATCGTTCAACTTCACTGACGAAACCCTTGCAGGACTCAAGGCCCTTGTAACCAACAACTGCGGATTGGAGGTCCAATTGATCACATCTATATTCTCATTGCCCAGTTCACGTACAATACCGTGAATACGTGATCCTTTCATACCTACACAGGCACCTACTGGATCTATACGGTCGTCATATGAATCTACGGCCACTTTTGCCTTTTCACCAGGTATACGCACTACTTTTTTAACACTGATAAGGCCATCAAAAACCTCGGGTATTTCTTGAAAGAACAACTGTTCTAAAAATTTCGGAGAGCTTCTTGACATGATAATCGAAGGTTTGTTGCCTTTCAATTCAACGCTTTCTATTATTCCGCGTACATTATCCCCTTTTCTAAAGAAGTCAGACGGTATCTGCCTATCTTTCGGAAGTATGATTTCATGCCCGTCATCATCTAATAATATAATGGCCTTATGGCGTATATGATGAACTTCAGCAGTGTAAATCTCACCTTCTAGATCTTTAAACTGTTTGTAAATAGTCGTGTTATCGTGCTCGTGAATTTTTGAAATCAAATTTTGACGAAGTGCTAAAATCGCCCTTCTGCCGAGATCCATCAATTTCACCTCTTCTGAAACGTCTTCACCCACTTCAAAATCAGGTTCTATTTTTTGTGCATCTGAAAGTGAAATTTCTTCATTGGGCTCTTCTACTTCACCATCTTCAACAACGACCCTGTTTCTCCATATCTCCAAATCTCCCTTATCAGGGTTGATAATAATATCGAAATTATCATCAGATCCAAATTTCTTCTTGAGGGCACTTCTAAATACGTCTTCCAAAATCGCCATCAATGTTACTCGGTCAATGAATTTATCATCTTTGAACTCTGAGAAAGATTCAATCAACGCAATATTTTCCATTCTTCTACTATTAAAATTTTAAAATAACCTTTGCTTCCTTTATGTCAGAAAAATCGATTTCCTTTTTTTTCTGAACCGTGACCTTCCCTTTTCCTATGGGTTTGGGTTCCCGTGCTTTCCATTCCAAAACGATGCCATCTTCTGTTGTTGCCGTAAGGTTTCCTTCAAAAATCTCACTATTGGTTTTGACTTCAAGTTTTCTTCCTATATTCTTTTCATACTGCCTTGGCAACACCAAAGGTGTTGCGGCTCCTGCCGATGCGACCTCTAGAGAAAAATCCTCTTCCTCCCTATCGAGATTATGCTCTATTGCCCTACTTATTTTTATACAGTCTTTGACCGTTACCCCATGATCTCCATCAATAACGACATTGATCTTATTATCGAACGTAATCGTAAAATCAATTAAAAACAAAGAACTTTCTTCTGCTAGAGCATCACTTAAAAGTGTTTCGACCTTTTGCTTCAACATAACCTTTAGAAATAAAAAAGAGGACTATAATGGCCCCCTCATGAATACTTTGATATCCGTTCAGTGGTGCAAATATACATTTATTTTTACGTTTTGCAATAGTACAGAACGGTAAATTAAAGTTAGGCTATGCTATTAATTAATAATTTGAATACGCACCTTAAAATCAAGTTTTAAGTACTATTTTTATTATACAAGAGTTATTGTACCATAACCTTAACCGCCTAACCTCATGGAAATCTTATCTTCATACAACCTAATAATCGGGGCTTCTCTCATCGTAGTACTATCCTTTTGGTTCAACGGCATCTCGAAAAAAACGAGCATTCCTTCTGTTCTTATGCTCATTGTATTGGGTGTTCTTATAAAACTAGCACTTGGCTTTTTTGTTCCCAGCATTCCTGATTTTGAGGGATCTCTTGAAATTTTAGGAACCGTAGGTTTGATAATGATCGTACTCGAAGCTGCTTTGGAACTTGAGTTGAAAAGGGAAAAATTGGTGCCTATTATAAAATCAATGGCGATTGCCTTGATCGGCCTAGTAGGTTCTGCTTGGGTCGCAGCTTTGATTTTATATCAATTTATCGATGGTATGACTATGCAGTCAGCTTGGTTATACGCTACGCCATTGTCTATTCTCTCTAGCGCTATTATCATACCCAGTGTTGGCGGACTTGCAAGTGCGAAAAGGGAATTTCACATATATGAAAGCACCTTCTCTGACATCTTCGGCATCATGATGTTCTACTTTTTGGCAGGGGAACTCAACCCATCTGAAAATGGAGGAGCAGTAGGCTTTGCAAGCAATTTATTGCTCACCATAATAATAGCTGTTGTGGCCAGTTATGCCATCATACTAGTTTTTCAACGTATAAAGACTCAGGCGAAACTCTTTCTTTTGATTGCCGTGCTGCTTTTACTCTATGCGATCGGCAAGAAAATGCATCTTTCTTCACTGATCATCATATTGGTTTTTGGGCTTATCATAAAGAACATCAAACTGTTTTTTCCAGGTAAAACGGCCATTTTTTTGGAAAACGAAAAAATAAATCAAATCTATCACGAATTACATATCATCACTTTAGAAACGGCTTTCGTAGTGCGTACTTTCTTTTTTGTGATTTTCGGAATCACAATCGTTCTGTCATCTTTATTAAGCCTTAATGTAGCTCTTGTCAGCATCCTGATCATCATCTCTATTTACGCCATTCGTTGGTTGATTTTGCGTGTTTTCGTTGGAAAGGATATGCTGCCACAACTGTTCATTGCCCCAAGGGGGTTGATTACTGTTTTACTTTTTTACGCCATACCCAAACAGGCCGAGATAGTAGGTTTTGAATCGGGCATTCTTCTTTTTATAATCATAACGACTAGCCTTGTTATGACCTGGGCCATGATAAAGGACAAACAAAAAATGGGAACACTGCTCGATGAAATCGATGAGGAAGTATTGGAAAGAAATGAGGCGGAGGATGCTGTACAAGCTAAAACAACCGATTCTGAAATAAAGGAAACTTTAGAATTGGAAGAACCTAAAGCTGACAATTCAAACAAAGGGTTTTCTGCGGAAGACATTGATAAGGACCCGCCTAGTAAGTAATTCTTATAAGAGCTTAAAAACAAAAGGAATTTCTCTAGAGGATATTTAAAAAGAAAAACGAAGTGAACTTCTCTTGCGAATACATCGATTCAGTATACCGTGACAAATGAAACCAAGGTATACTATCTTTGTGCTGTGGAACTTATTTTTCTTCTCATCTAAACCAAAAAATACGAAAAACCCTATTTAGCCGCAACACAATGTTGCTCACTCGGAAAGGTTTGGTGCAATGCTGATCCGTCAGAATCAATGGGTTTCGAGAGATTTTCTTGAAGCATGGGGATTTGTTTCCAGTCGAAGCGTTTAAAAAAGAACGGTTCAACGGCTATATTTTTCACGAATCTTCTACGCGATAAATTTTGTATTTCGTTCTTCATTTATTTATCTTTAAAACGAATTTTATTATGACCATTATATCTTCCTATATGAAGTTTCAGATATCTTATACGGTACGATGTAAATTATTGAATTTTAGATGATTAACATAAAAACGGTATTCGAAAAAGTAAAAAACACGGTAGTCTTGGTTTTTATGTCGGCAATGCTCTTTCAGTGCCAAGAAGGAGCTAAAAAAAAAGATATTCAACCCGATAAGAATAAAGTGACCACAACAAGCAATACCATGAATGTAATTACATCGGTTTACGGAACCACCAAAAGTGGCGAAGAGATACGTTCTTTTCGTATCACAAACAATAATGTTGCAATAGAGATTATTGAATATGGTGCAATCGTGACCAGTGTAAAATGCCCTGATAAAGATGGAACTATTGATGATATCACTTTGGGCTACGATACTCTTGAAGGCTGGGAGAATGACCCATACTATTTTGGAGCCACCATTGGCAGAGTCGCCAATAGAACTGGTGGGGCGAGTTTTAAATTAGATGGAAATACGTATAATTTGGCTCCGAACACATTGCCCGACTTTGGAAAAAACCATTTGCACGGTGGTGTAAAACCATTCAACAAAGTGGCTTGGAAAGGAAGTGAATTTCAAAATAAAAATGAGGTGGGTGTTGTTTTAAAATATTTGAGTAAGGATGGCGAAGAAGGATACCCTGGAAACCTTAGCTGTCAGGTCACTTATTCTTTAAACAATGAAAATGAATTGAAAATCACATATACGGCAACTACCGACAAAACCACGATAGTGAATATGACGCACCATAGCTATTTCAATCTTGAAGGAGCGGGAAATGGAACTGTTTTTGAGCAGGAAATTCATGTCAATGCCGATAAATATACCGTAGCCGATGATGACCTGATCCCAACCGGTGAAATTGCCAATGTAACAGGATTGCCCATAGATTTTACAACTCAGCAAGCTATAGGGTCGAGAATGGATCGGATGGGACAAAAAAAATTCAAGGGCTACGATTTAAACTATGTTTTGAACCATTCAAAAAAGGACTCCCTCGAATATGCAGGAAAAGCAATTGATTTAAAAAATGGAAGGGTATTGGAAGTTTTCACAACCCAACCCTGCATGCATTTTTATACCGGTAATTTTCTTGAAGGGAAAGCTGGAAAAAATGGAGAAAAGTATAGCCAATATGGGGCATTTTGTTTTGAACCCCAAGGCTATCCTGATGCAATCAACAAACCTCAATTCAACTCGATTGTTCTTGAGCCAAGAGAAAAATACGAACAAATAATTATTTATAAATTTTCAGTTCAAAAATAAACACACCTGCCATTTCTATGGAAATCAAAAAAAGAACAGACAGTTTGACCATACCCCGATCGAGTTCATTATCGAATGAAGATTACCTTTCGTTTTTAGAAAACTCACTTTCTTTACTAAAAAAACACCCTCAATACCTAAGTGAAAATGAAGGAATAGAGGTATTGGAACTTGCCCATTTAATTCCCCAAGTTCCTGAGACGATTCTTTCCATTTACATTGGAGTCAATGACGCCGTATGCAATAAGGGGCTGGTAACACCATTTCTTCCGAGACATTCGCATAACAATGTTTTCGTCTATGACCCAGGGGTGTTCTCAGGGCAAGATGATATTCCGTCAGGTACAATAGATGCCAAAGCGGTTATCAATGGTTTTGTTCCACCAAATGAATCGTGGAACGAAGCATGGACCTATGTTATGGTTTCAGACCCAAAAAGAACCTTTGAAAGTTTATGGAACGAAAAAGGGTATATCGATATGGTACCCGCAAAGTTTGAAGATTTTACAATGATGAGCGACCATACAAAAAGTAACGTCTGTACGTTTATCGACCCTCGGGCTTTTGACCATCCTGTGAACATAAGTAGAGATTATTTAAAACAAGCCCGCAACAGGGGCGAGCAAATGGCCAGTAGTTTTGTTATCCCTGAATTGCTCGAAGGTGAAACCAAAAATTTAGTACCAGTAGTTCTTCATCAAGGAGAGAAACTTTATGTAGCTCGTGCCGATTTTCAGCCCTGCGCACATTGTTGGAGCAATATTCATCCGGAAAATGAAGAATATGCGGTAGTAAATGAAAATTCTGCAGTTCCTCTAAATCTAGTGATTTCTAAGCCACCCATTGATGAGCGATATCGTAAAAGATTGATTCCTCCCGCAGGAAGTGCCGATAATACTACCGATTGGTTTTATAGAAGTAAAGACCTGTTTAGAAAACCCATCAAGGCTGGGCATATTGGGGGATGATTTTATTGAAATAGAAATTGATTCAAATACAAATGAAAAAAACATTACTTTTTGCTGCCGTAGTAGCAGCACTTGGCGGCTTATTGTTCGGGTTTGACACAGCCGTTATTTCAGGAACAACTTCATGGCTTTCCACAGAATTTGAATTATCAAAATTCGAACTGGGTTTTACTGTTGCCAGCGCACTGATTGGAACAATTATAGGGGCATTGGCCATTGGAAAGTTAAGTGATAAATATGGCAGGAGGCATGTATTATTTATTCTCGCACTATTTTATTTTGTTTCTGCAATTGGTTCAGGTCTCGCCTGGGATTGGCACAGCTTCCTTTTCTTTAGATTAATTGGCGGTATTGGAGTTGGTGGGGCTTCGGTTGTATCACCCATGTATATAGCCGAAATTTCTCCAGCCAAATTAAGAGGCAGGTTGGTTGCTGTAGCTCAACTAAATATTGTACTGGGCATGCTGTTGGCCTATTTTTCAAATTATATAATCAACGGACTGGAACTAGGCGTAATTGAATGGCGATGGATGTTTGGTGTTGAAGCAATTCCAGCAGCTTTGTTTTTCATATTCTTATTTTATACCCCACGCAGTCCTCGATGGTTAATTGCAAATAACCATGTAGAGGAAGCAAAGATCGTTCTTGATAAGTGCGGAACCGACTCGGGAAATGTGGAAAAGGCAGTAGAGGAAATTCAAAAATCGTTGGACTTACAACATCACTCGTTGAAAGAGCCGTTTTTTACTAAAAAATACAGAATTCCTATAATGCTGGCTGTAATGCTGGCATTATTTAATCAACTATCGGGTATTAATGCAGTTCTGTATTATGCGCCAGAAATATTCAATATGGCAGGATTTGGTAAAAGTGCCGCTTTATTAAACAGTATGGGAATAGGCGGTGTATTGTTTGTTTTTACGATTGCCGCAATGGCGGTAATAGACAAAATGGGGCGTAAAAAAATTATGATTATTGGATCCATTGGTTATATCATTAGTTTGAGCGCTATAGCATGGGCTTTTCTTACCTATGGAAATAATTTTAGCGAGACAGGAAGTATGATCGTATTGATAAGTGTTTTCCTTTTTGTAGCATCACATGCTTTTGGTCAAGGTGCTGTTATTTGGGTTTATTTAAGCGAAATATTTCCGAATAGGGTTAGGGGCCGAGGACAATCGCTCGGAACGGCTACACACTGGATTGCTGCTGCCATTATCTCATGGACATTTCCTTTAATTGCTGAAGTGTCAGGTGGCTATACCTTTGCTTTTTACGCCGTATGTATGGTATTACAGCTTTTATGGGTAATCTTTAAAATGGCAGAAACAAAAGGGATTTCGTTAGAGGAAATTCAAAAAAAATTGGGAATAGAATAAAATTTTAGAGGTCAGTAGTTAGCTACTTACTTTTTTCATTGGTTTTGTGGCTAACTGTCTGGTCGAGCGCAGTCGAGACCTTTTTAGAATTGCGTATAGTTCTCGACTGCGC
>VAPK010411057.1_pt1 | contig 36628 bp, 33 predicted proteins | sample 3395031 | NCBI WGS metagenome assembly VAPK01 (sample SAMN08290443, study PRJNA428436) | hydrothermal vent metagenome | isolation source: Deep-sea hydrothermal vent chimney 1 | place: Pacific Ocean: Juan De Fuca Ridge
AATTTGGAACGCCATTTATAGAAAGTGGCACTGCTCATGCCGTGTTCACGGCATAACTCTGGTGTTGGCACACCAGACTCGGATTGTTTCAGAATCGCCATAATTTGGCTGTCTGTATATCTTGATTTTCGCATTGTAGAACCTCTATTTTTAGTTTATAGAAAATTCTACTTATTCGGTCACTTATTTTCCGGGGGGATTACCCCAGTTCTCAATTATATACATATATACGGAATAGTATTCTTTCGTATTGTCATATTAAAGTATTAAACCGAGAGCCAATAGGCCAGACCAAGTTGGCCTTAACTGATTGATAACACTAACGAGAGTATCCTGATTTCATGCTAGAGATCCTCTCACATTATCACTTACTGATAAATTGAACGTCGATGGCCAATAACCGCTGCGAGTATGATGAGTTCATCATCTTGGATATCGCACAAAATTCGGTAGTCGCCTACTCGGTATCGCCAAAAAATCCCTAGCTCTCCTTTTAGTGGTTTGCCAAGATCTCTTGGGTCATCAAGTATGGCTACCCTGTCGTTGAGATAATCCATGATCCTTTGTGCATCGGGATTATCTAACTTTCGTAAGGACTTGATGGCTGAATTTGAATAATTAATCGTCCAAGCCAAGCTTTGTTTTCACTTCTTCAATTGAATATGTTTTTTCTTTGCCTTGCTTAATACGATCTAATACACCGGCTGTGAGGTAATAATCTTCTAGATCTTCTAAATGCGTCAAGATAGCTTCTCTGGCATAGAATGTTTTCGTTCTACCTGTCGATTCTGCCAGCATGGCTAAGCGGCTTTCTATTTCTGGTGGGAGCCTAAGTGCCAGCATAAATTTCTCCTAAACTTGTTTTGATATACAAGTATATCATGGTTGCATTATGCATAATGCGTCCAAAGGCGAATAACTTTAATGATTTTTTCTTCTTCACATATTTGATAAACAAGCCGATGTTGAATGTTGATCCTTCTGGAGTAGGCACCAGCCAAATCGCCAATTAGTTTTTCATAGGGTGGTGGGTTTTGGTAAGGATTTTCTTGGATAATATCGAGCAAGGAAAGTGCTTTATCTTTTAAGCCAGAGGATGATAGTTTCTTGGCATCTTTTTGGGCTTGTTTGGTATACACCAATTCCCAGTTCACCAATCAAGCTCCGTTGTGCTGTCGCTTAAATCTTCATTTAAGCCTTCGCGGATAGATTCACGCATACCGGGGATAGAGAGCAGATACAGGGTTTCAGAAATCGCATTCCAATCTTCTTCTGAGACTAAGACCGCATTGCTTCGTTTGCCTGTAATAACGATGGGCTTATGTGTGTTGGCCGTTTCGTCGATCAGCGTATAGAGTTTGGATCGTGCTTCAGTTGCGTTGAGTGTTGTCATGTTTTTACCTCCATAAAATACATAGTACGTTATAGCGTACGCTTGGTCAATTTTAATCATTGGACAGATTATTATTGTTGTTAGCCAATAGCTTTCGATATGATGGTGGGATGGGAATCGAAAAACAAAAAACCACGCCATGTTGAAGCTGGTCTCTAGCAATGATATGAATGCGTTGGCAACACGGCTATCGCAGGAGATGGCGGATGCACCCTTATCGCCGCTGGTGGCGGAAACGGTGGTGGTGCAGAGTAATGAGTTGTCGCGTTGGCTATCTTTATTCTTGGCAAAGCAGCATGGCATTGCGAGTCATATTGCGTTTCCTTATCCCTCGGCTTTTATTTGGTCAGTATTTCGTCAGCTTCTCCCTAATATCCCTAAAGAATCGGCCTTTTCGACCGATGCGATGACATGGCGCTTATTTGAATTATTGCCGAGTTGCCGCAAGCAGTCAGGATTTGAACAGATTGATGCCTATTTGGGCGCAACGGGCGATCCACTTAAAACCTACACCTTAGCCAATCGCATTGCGGATAGTTTTGATCAGTATTTGATGTATCGTGCGGATTGGATTGCAGATTGGGAGGCGGGTAAGGAATCACATTGGCAGGCGCAGTTATGGCGATTGCTGGTGGGCGGTGAAAAGCGGCCGATGCATCGCGCCAATTTATTGCTGCAATTAAAAACGTATTTAGCCTCGGCAACGGATCGACCTATAGGATTACCTGAACGGATCAGTATCTTTGGCTTATCTGCTTTACCGCCGGTTTATTTAGAACTCTTTGAGTTGATGGTGCGGCATTGTGAGATAACGGTTTATTTTTTATCCCCCAGCGAGGCATATTGGGGCGATTTGATGGATGCGAAAGCGCAAGCGCGGCGCGTGGTGTCGGCACCGGAGCAGGCGGGTTATTTAGAAGTGGGGCATCCATTATTGGCGAGTTTAGGCAAACAAGGGCAGGTGTTTTTTGAGCAGTTACAAGCCTGCGAACCTGAGCCAATCGATCTTTTCAGTGCGCCTAAGCAGGCATCCTTATTAGGCCAATTGCAATATGATATTTTTGCATTGAATAATCCTGATGAGGCATTAGAAAAGCAGAATATTCGATTAGAGGACGATTCGATTCAGGTGCATGCCTGCCATAGCGCGATGCGTGAGATTGAGGTGTTGCATGATCAGTTATTAGCGTTATTTGAACGTTATCCTGATTTATCGCCTACTGATATTGTGGTGATGACGCCGGATATGACCTTGTACACACCCTGGATCGATGCGGTGTTTGGTTGCGCAGAAGCGGGGCAACGTATTCCTTATGGTATTGCGAATGATGCCGCTGCGCCGAGCCAAATATTAACGGCCTTTGAAAGCTTATTGGATTTACCACAATCACGGTTTGATGTGGAAAGCATCGTGAGTTTGTTGGAATGCACGGCGATCCAAAATCGGTTTGCCTTAGATGAAGATAAGCTCGATACGATACGCCATTGGTTGCGGGAAACGCATACGCATTGGGGCTTATCTGCTGCGGATAAAGCGGCATTAGATTTGCCAGCGGATGATGCAAATACCTGGCGCGCAGGCTTGGATAGATTGTTGCTGGGTTATGCCTTGCCCTTGGGCAACGATGTTGATGACTGGCATTTGTTTGAAGGTAAGCTGGGTTTCGATGGCATTACAGGGCAGCGCGCTGAGACGATGGCGCAGCTCTGTGCTTTTATTGATGCCTTGGATCGTTTTCGGCAGCGATTAAAACACGATATGCAGGTTGCAGATTGGCAAACTTTATTGCTGACCTTGTTAGATGTGTTCTTTAAGCCTGCAATGGAAAATCAGCAAGATGAAGCTGAATGTTTGTTGATCCGAAAATCGTTAGATAGCTTGGTTGAAACAACGGGATTAGCAGGGTTTGAACAAACTATATCAATAGATTTAATCAAAGAATGGCTACTTGGCCATATTGATACCGCCGGATCACAAACGCATTTCATGGGGCATGGCGTGACTTTCTGCGGTATGGTGCCGATGCGGAGTATTCCATTTAGGGTGGTGTGTTTGATTGGGATGAATGATGCCAGTTATCCACGCAGAGAAACCAAGTTGGGCTTTGATTTAATGGCCTCAACGCCTGCGCGGCAGGGAGATCGTTCTAAGCGAGATGATGATCGTTATTTATTTTTAGAATCCCTGTTATCCGCTCAATCACATTTTTATATCAGCTATGTGGGCGCGAGCATCAGTGATAATTCGGCGATTCCACCGTCGGTATTGGTGAGCGATGTGCGGGATGTGTTGCGGCAAAGTTTTGCTTCAGCGGAGGAGGAAGATATTTGGCAGCAGATATTAACAACACATCCTTTGCAGTCTTTTAGCCGACGTTATTTTGATGGCACATCAGATAAGTTATTTAGCTATGCGGCAGAAAATTGTCCACCGAGCAAGGCGGGGGAAAAGGCTGCGGCATGGTTTGAGGGCAGGATAGCAATAGAAGGCGAAGACAATATTTTGAGCCTATCTGCATTACAGGCCTTTTTCCGTCATCCTGCTAAAGCATTGCTTAATCAGCGCTTAGGCTTGTGGTTTAGAGAGGAAGATGCACAGCTAGAAAGCCGAGAACCGTTTGATTTGGATCATCTGAGCGCTTGGCAGTTGCGTCAGCAGCTATTGGCACAATATGGGCACTATGGAGAGGTGTCTGACGTTTTGCCGCTTATTCAGGCAAGCGGTGTGTTGCCACAGGGTATATTGGGTGAACAGGTGTTTGAGAAGCAAGCCGATCGCGTGGCAGCATTTGCTGAAAAGTTATTGCAAGAAAGACCCGCAGAAACTTTAGAACCCATTCCATTTGAATTAGGTTTAGGAAGGGCCACTTTAGTCGGCAGCTTGACTGGCCTTGCTGAAAGCGGTCATTTTAGTTATCGCTTGGCGAATGTGAAAGGCGGTGATTTGCTGGCGGTGTGGATCCAGCATTTGGCATTGAATTGCGTTAAGCCTACTGGCGTTGCCTGCGAAAGCCGCTGGATTGCAGAGAAAATAGATTATCATTTTGAGCCTGTCGTTAATGCTAAAGAGCTACTCACCGAATTAGTCGATTATTATGGGCAGGGATTGCAGCAGCCATTGCCGTTATTCTCGAACACCAGTTTTGCTTTTGCTAAAGCCACCATAAAAGGCGGTAAGGCTAATCCTGAAAAAGCGAAATGGGATGCATGGGAAGGCAGCCAATTCACATCGAGCGAGCAGGCAGATGATTATCATCAGCAACTCTATACCCAGCCACCATTAGACGTGGAATTTGAACACTTAGCCTTAGCCATTTACACACCACTACAAGCACATTTGAAAGGGGGTAAGTTATGACCGCCTTCGATAGCAACACCGTTAAGCTAGCAGGATTAAATTTGATTGAGGCCAGCGCGGGCACGGGTAAAACCTATACCTTGGCAGAGCTTTATTTACGGTTAATTTTAGAAAGCGGTTTAACCGTCGATCAAATATTAGTGGTGACCTATACCAAGGCGGCGACACAAGAATTGCGAGATCGCTTGCGGCAAAAGCTGGTGGATGCACGAGATGCACTTTTGGGCTTGGTGGAGACGACAGATATTGAGCCGATTAAGCGCCTTGTCTCAGCAGAAGAAAAGGCAACGGCAAGTCGATCTTTAAATTTAGCCATTCAAAGTTTTGATGAAGCCGCTATATTTACGATTCATGGTTTTTGCCAACGGGTGTTAGGCGATTTTGCATTCGAGAGCGGCTTGCCATTTGAGTTGGAATTGGTCGGTGATGACGTTGCATTATTGCAAGCGGCAACCGATGATTTTTGGCGGCGAGAAGTGGTGACAACAGGGCGAGAGACGGTTGCCTATTTAGTGGCAAAAAATGAAACACCGGAGACCTTATTAAAATCCGTTCGCAGCTTGATTGGTAAGCCTTATCTGACTTATTTGCCTGTGGCTGTCTTGGATGTTGAAGAGTGTGTGGCAGACGTGCAGGCGCAATTTGAACGCGTACAAACACTATGGTTACAGGAGCGGGAAGCTGTTGTTGAAACGTTGAATGATAGCGCGCTCTTAAGCCAAGCTTCTTATAAGCCTGCGAAGGTAAAAGAAGTTTTACAAGCATTGGAAAGCTTGCTGGTACAAACACAATTGCCGAGCATACTATTTAAAGATTTTGCCCACTTCACTCAGACTAAAATAGGCGGAGCGGTTAAAAAAGGCCAAGTATTGCCTGAATGTCGATTCTGGTCGGCTTGTGATCGCTTATTGGAGCTCTGCACACAGCGGCAAGCGTCAATGGAATTACAACGACAGCAGTTACGCGTAAAACTGCTCACCTATCTGCATGAGGTGTTGCCGCAGCGGAAACAACAGCAACAAGTGCAATCTTATGATGATTTATTGCTGAATTTAGAGCAGGCATTGAATGGCATACAAGGTGATTGGCTGGTGGGGAAATTACGCGAGCAATATCCAGCGGCTTTGATTGATGAATTCCAAGATACCGATCCGATTCAATATGCGAGCTTTAGTCGGATTTATGCCGAAAGTGGTTTGCCAACCTTTTTAGTCGGTGATCCTAAGCAGGCGATTTATAGTTTCCGTGGTGCAGATATTTTCACGTATTTGCAGGCAAAAGACGCGGCGGAGCATACGCATACGCTGACCACAAACTGGCGCTCTCATCCAAAGTTGGTGACAGCCGTTAATACCGTATTTGAACGCGCGGAAAACGAGCCATTCCATTATGCAGAAATTCCATTTCAAGCTGTGGGGGCGGCGCGAGAAGATTTGCCGACTTTTACGGTAGACGGCGAGATGGCGGCACCCTTACAAATATTATGGGCTGGCGGCGAAGAGAAGATTGCAAAAAAACAGATGGCAACCCTCGCAGCAGAAACAACGGCAAATGAAATCACGAGATTGCTGAACCAATCAGCAGCAGGCAACACTCAGTTAACAGATGAAAAAGGCAAGAAACCGCAAGCAATAGTGGGCGGGGATATTGCCGTGTTGGTGCGTAAAAACACCCAAGCCGTTGCGGTGCAATTGGCATTGCAGGCGCGTGGTATTAATAGTGTACAACAAGGCAAAGAGAATATATTTTATTCCCATGAAGCCCAGCAGTTAGAGCGAATATTACAGGCCATTGCACAGCCGAGTAATGAGACGCGGGTGAAGGCAGCATTGGTGACTGATTTGTGGGGCATGAGCGCGAATACGCTTTATGAATTGGAGCAGAATGATCAGCAATGGCAGGCGATATTGGATGTGTTTTATGAATTACATCAGCTATGGCAGCAATATGGTTTTATGCGCATGTTTCGACAATGGTTAACCACACATTCAGTTCAACAACATGCACTTACATTGCCAAATGGAGAAAGAATATTAACTAACTTAAACCATCTGGCCGAGCTGATTCAAGCACAAAGTAGCGAACAGAAAAGTGGCATGGAAGCGATTTTACATTGGTTGGCATTGCATAGACAATCCTCGGATCAAGGCAATGATGAAACAGGACAATTGCGTTTAGAAAGCGATGAGCAATTGGTGAAGATCATTACGATTCATAAGAGCAAAGGCTTGGAATATCCTATCGTATTTTGTCCGTTCTTATGGGATGCGAATTTGCGGGCTAAGAAAAATGAAGTAATTAGCTTTCATGGTTCGACAAGCTCACCACTAACGGAGGAAAAGAAGGTGGCGTATGTGGCGTTCGCAGAGCCAGATTTATCGGAAGCTGCCGAGATTGCCACAGCAGAAGAGCGAGCGGAAGATTGCCGGCTATTATATGTCGCGCTCACTCGGGCAAAAGAGCGCTGTGTGATTGTGTGGGGACCAGCAAAATTTCAGCAAGGTTCGCATGTGACGGATGCTGCATTATTTAGCTTGCTTCACCCGACATTAACCGATCTGAATGGCCCAGAGATGAAGGCGGATTTAGACGCATTAGCGGCAAAGAATGCAGAAACAATGTCAGTAACGACAATTCAGCCAGATGAATACATTGCCTATCAAGCGGACACAGCATCAGAAACGGCACTTACACCGCGTCAATTTAAAGGCACGATTCAAGTGCCTTGGATGATGGGTAGCTTTAGCGGGTTAACGCGATCATCGCGTCATCATCATGATGTGGAATTGCCTGATTATGATGCATATCAAATATCAGATTTGATGCTGGCTCCTACGCCGCTGACTGCGGAGCTGAATCGCTTTAGCTTTCCGCGTGGCGCACAAGCGGGCGTCTGTTTGCATGCCTTGTTTGAATATTGGGATTTCACCAGCCAAGATACAGAAGCGATGCAGACATTGGTGGCGCGTACTTTATTGCAATATGGTTTTGATGCTGAGAAATGGACGGATGTGGCTTGCCAATGGTTGGGTGAGGTTTTAGCGACGTCATTAGATAATGCCGGTTTACGTTTATCTGATTTAACACCCGCCAAGCGTTTAGATGAATTAGAATTTTATTTCCCCGTGGCAGATTTAACCGTAAAAAGTTTGCAGCAGGCGTTATTGCCAAATTTAGCAAAGAATTCTCCGTTAGCAACGGTTATCAATCGCTTAAATTTCTCGACGCTTTCAGGCTTTATGAAAGGCTTTATTGATCTTGTATTTGAGCATGACGGGCGATTTTATGTCGTGGATTATAAATCGAATCACCTAGGCGACACAGCGGCTGACTATCAGGGAGATGCGCTTGATAATGCGATGATTAGCCATGATTATCCCTTGCAATATGCGATCTATAGCCTTGCGCTACACCGTTATTTGAAACTACGCATGCCAGACTACGATCCTGAGCAGCATTTTGGCGGCGTGTATTACCTGTTTATCCGTGGCATGTATCCAGAAGATGGCCAAGGTGAGGGTAGGAGCGGGATTTTCTTCGATAAGCCGTCACAAGCGTTGCTAGACGCTCTGGATAGTTGTATGCGGGGTGATATACGATGAAATCCCTTATCAGACAATTCCAACAAGCAGGCGTCAGTGAATTAGCCATCCAATTTGCCAAGTTTATCGGGCGCTTAGAAGATGATAATCAAAAAGAGATTGCTATTGCCGCAGCCTTAGCCAGCGAAGCAGTACAACAAGGCCATGTCTGTTTAGATTTGGCAAGGGCATGGACGCTCTTCCCGGAATGGGCGGATTGGGTGCCGCAAAATATCAGCGATTGGATAGCGATATTGAGGCAAAGCACATCGGTCGGTGATGAAGGTGAATTCAAGCCGCTTATCCTAACCGAAGCGGGGCAACTTTATTTATATCGCTATTGGCAGGATGAATGTACGGTTGCGCGCTTAATTCAAGCGCGATGCAAGCCTGTTGACGTTGATGTCGCTTTATTGCAATCAGGTTTTGAAGCTTGGCCATCATCGGTTGACGGCGTGGACTGGCAGAAAGTCGCGGTATTGATGGCGCTAACGCGGCAATTCAGCGTTATCTCAGGTGGGCCCGGCACAGGTAAAACAACCGTTATCGCACAAGTCTTGCGCCTATTACGTCAGCAGTCAGTTGATACACGGATCAGCTTCGCGGCACCGACAGGCAAGGCGGCGGCTAGGATGCAGCAAGTCATTTCGAAAGAGGGCGCAGAAAACACAATAGAAGCCAAAACAATTCATCGCTTATTGGGCATCACGTCGATGCGAGAGCAAGGCAAGTATCATGCTGATAATCCCTTGCCATTAGATGTGTTGATTATTGATGAAGCATCGATGATTGATATCAGTTTGATGGCGCAAATATTAGCCGCATTGCCTGCCGCGGCACAACTGATTTTATTGGGTGATAGCCGGCAACTTGCTTCCGTTGAATCGGGGGCGGTGTTGGATAATTTATGTCGTGGCGAGGTGAGCCTATCAGCGGAATTTGTATCACAGCTGAAAGCGGTAACGGGGATAGAATTAGCAGAAAACACATCTGCAAAAATGCCATTGATAGATTCAATGGTGATATTGCAGCATAGCTATCGCTTTGCTGAGGATAGCATCGTCGGGCAATTAGCATCGAGCACCTTAGCAGGCGATGCGGATGCCACGATGAGCTTACTGCAGAGCAATAAAAAGTATTGGCAAGCCACACAAAATGAATCCGAAATCGACAAGGCAATTGTGGCGGGTTATCAGCCTTATATCCAAGCCATCATGGATCATGCCGCGCCAGAAGCGTGTTTAGCAGCATTCGAGCGTTATCGCATGTTATGTGCCTTACGAAAAGGTCCGCAGTCAGTCGCCGCTGCGAATGCCATTTTAACCCGAACATTACGGCGACTAGGCTGGCAAACTGATCAGCCGTTTTATCATGGCCAAGCGATTATGATCACGCAAAATAGCTATCAATTGCAGCTATTCAACGGCGATACAGGCTTGATATTGCCACACCCCGAAACAAGAGAATTGCAAGCCTGCTTCATCAGCGAACAGGGTTTAAAATGGATTTTGCCAATGCGATTGCCCGCGCATGAAACCGCATTCGCGATGACCGTGCATAAAGCGCAAGGCGCAGAGTTTGATCAGGTTGATATTTTATTACCAGCACAATCCAGCCCCTTATTAAGCCGAGAACTGCTCTATACCGCGCTGACGCGTGCCAGAAATCACGTGACCTTATTGGCGAGCGAAGCAACTATTAGGCATACTATAGCAACGCGACATCAGCGAGATAGTAACTTAGCAAAACGATTGAACGATTTTTAATTGGCTCGTCATTCCCGAGATATTTTGATCGGGAATCCACTTTGGATACATTCTGGATCCCCGCAGTCGCGAGGATGATGGAATTAGATTAAAGCGCGTTAACAAAAGGGTTAAATATGGAACATAATATTTTCATCGGGCAAAGCAATGAAGGCAAAGCAGTTCATATGCTTTCAAAAATGGGCAACCGACATGGCCTAATCGCCGGCGCGACGGGAACGGGTAAAACAATCACCATGCAAGGCCTCACTGAAGGCTTTAGTGATATCGGTGTGCCGGTATTTCTTGTTGATGCCAAAGGCGATGTATCAGGAATCACCCAGCCAGGTAAAGAACATCCGAAAGTTGCTGAACGGGTTGAAATTATGAGCCTTGATGATTTTGCTTTTCAAGCCTTTCCAGGCACTTTCTGGGATATGTTTGGTAAAGATGGCCATCCCGTTCGTACCACGATTTCAGATATGGGGCCGCTATTACTCGCGCGCTTGCTTAACCTTAATGAAACGCAACAAGGCGTGTTGTCATTAGTATTCCGTGTATCGGATGATAATGGTTGGTTATTGCTGGATCTAAAAGATTTACGCGCCATGCTTAAATTTGTATCCGATAATGCGGCTGAATTTAGAACGCTCTATGGTAATGTTTCCTCAGCCAGTGTGGGCGCAATTCAACGTCGCCTAATTCAGCTGGAAGATCAAGGCGGCGACAAGCTGTTTTCTGAGCCCGTGCTTAATCTCGATGACCTCATGCAAACCGATGAAAATGGCAAAGGCATGGTTAACTTACTCGTTGCCGATCAATTGATGAATTCACCGCAGTTATACGGTACATTCCTGCTGTGGCTGATGTCTGAATTATTCGAACAATTACCGGAGGTCGGTAACCCAGACAAACCTAAATTAGTTTTATTCTTTGATGAAGCGCATTTGATTTTCAAAGATGCACCTAAAGTCTTATTAGAAAAAATTGAACAAGTTGTGCGCCTTATCCGTTCGAAGGGCGTGGGTGTGTATTTCGTTACGCAAAATCCAACGGATATCCCTGACACCGTATTAGGTCAACTTGGTAATCGGATCCAACATGCCTTGCGTGCCTTTACTGCTAAAGATAAAAAAGCCATTCGCGCCGCAGCGCAAACTTTCAGAGATAATCCAAAGCTGGATACCGAAGAAATCATGACGCAACTCGGTGTCGGTGAAGCCTTAGTCTCGATGCTAGATGAAAAGGGCAGACCACAAGTGGTGGAACAAACCTTGATCAAACCACCGAAAAGCCAAATTGGACCGATCACCAAAGCGCAACGCAAACAAATCTTAGCGGATTCACTAGTGGCTGGGATTTATGAAAAAACGGTCGATAGAAAATCAGCATATGAAATTCTAGCCGTGCGAGCAGAAGAGCTGGCTGAAAAAGTAGAGGCAGAAGAAGCTGAAGAAATCCGAGAAAAAGAAACCAAAAAATCCAGCCGACGCAGTAGCCGACAAACACCCACAGAAGCCTTTGTTAAAAGCGCCATGCGCGCGGTCGGAACACGTGTAGGGCGGAAATTGGTGCGAGGGATATTGGGGTCGTTGTTTGGTGGGAAATAGGTCGCTGCCGCTGGGCGTTCATTTTTTTTGCGGACCTAAAAAAAACGGCACCCCGAAAGGGTGCCGTGAATCTATTATTTTAGTTTACTGCACCATCATCGGAGCGTTGCCAGAGGGTAGACTTAGGTCTAATGCGAGATCTTTGGCTGTTTTCACGCTGAGCATGTCAATAAGCGCTGTGGCGGTGCTGCCACCGTCTGCGGCACCGACTGAGCCCATCTGTACTTCAGGCACCCATTTTTGCTTCTCAACGGCGCTGGCAAAGCGAGACATGACCTTTTCATAGGTGGCTAGTTTTTGCGCGAGCGCACCATCGGCTTGCATTACGAGACGTTTATATTCACCATCACCTTCACCACGCAATATCATCTCTTGCTTATATTCCGCCGCAGCCAATTTCTTTTGCTCGGCTTCTAGGCGCTGTTGGCTGGCTACTTCTACCTGCTGCTCGGCTTTAATCACGGCGACTTCTTTGTTTTGCTCAGCAAACACGACCGCTTGCTCTTTTTCGACTTCTTTTTCATATTTAGCGGTCATCACGTTTGCCTTACCTTGCTCTTCAGCCGTAATCGCATCTTGCTTCGCACGCTCGGCATTGGCCTTGGCAGTAATGATCGCCATGGTCGCTTCACGCTTGGTCGCAATTTGAGTCAATGTTTTTTGCTCAAAATCCCAATCTGTTATTTGGAAGCCGTTCACTGAAATACCATATTCTTTTAAATCACTTTTCAAGTGAACAGGGCGACCATCATCTGCATACGTAATTACAGGTACATTTTTAATGACCCGTTTACCCGTGCCTTCATCCACAGTGGAGATTTGTTGCAATTCAGTTTGATATTTACCATCAATGATTTGCTCGCTCGCCCATTGCGTATAGATACTCCGCTTTTCGGCATAGGCTTCTTCACTACTCATTAGACCTGCAGTCAAGTTCATGCCTTCTTCAGATACCGCTTTAATCAGTTTATTCGCGACACCTGCATTGCTTCGGAATGCTTTATGCAGTGTGAGCATCGTGGGTTCATCATTAGGTAATGAGAATCGCGCTTTACCATACACCTTACCGGTACCACCATCTTGATAGCGCACAGCGATTCCCTTTTGGTTAATACTGGATCCACCACCGGCATCATCATTGCTTTTATCATAATCGAAGGTGAGTACATCACGGTATTCCGTTGCGGTACCAAACCATTTCATATAAATACCGGGGGAGAATTTCACATAAAGCTTACCCGTTGGATATTGCACCACCATGCGGTTACCCGCATCATTAATACCAGCGGACATTGCCAGTAATACTAAAATAACGGCGATAACGCCGATTGGAAATAATAATCTCATATTCATTTTTTCTCTCCTTTTGTTTTTGTTATTGTTGAAATTTCTTTTTGGATAATATCTTGGTAGGCACGTTCATGTGCGATTTCCTTGTCGATATCCAGTAAATTACTTTCCATTTCAACATTTTCTAATTCTTTTTCTTTTGATGAAAGTAAGCGTTGACGCTTTAACTCTCGAATGAAATAGGCAATTGCTAGGATTAGCAATATAACCAGTGCGATTCGTATCATAATTCTCTCCTTTTAAATCTTGGGCATGTGGCGTAAAAATACAGGCATGCACTATATCTTAATATTATGCAGTAAGTTTAGGTGTTGCCTTGCTGGTTTATTGATTGATTATTAAGTGCAAGGCGGTTGTATGGTCTAAACGATTTTGACCATTAGATCACGGATTACTACAGAATAGAGTTTGTTTTGAAATGTCAATCAGACGGCTTTGATTGACTATATTAGTATAGCATAATCAATGTGTTATGTCAAGGTGGCCCGCTTTCAATGTTTTGACTATTGCGCGTGTATTGTAGCCAGAGATAACGGTATCATTGACGACAACGATCGGGATAACCTTGCCTTCTAAGGCATCATAAGCTGCTCTGGCTTCATACGATTCTTCAATGTCATAATCAAGAAAGACTAAGTTACTGCGCTCTAGAAATGAACGTGTTCTTTTGCAATAACTACACCATGAGGTGCTATACATAATGATGGGTTCAGACTGATATTGGCTATAGTCTTTCGGGGTGAAAAATAAGCTGGAAAGGGTACTCCAATTTTGGAATACGATCACGGCGAGGGCGACGGGGAACCAGTATGAGAGGGCTTTTTTGAAATACATTCCGGTTACTTCATTTGTCATCCCCGTGCAGGCGGGGATCCAGGTATATCAAAAAACAATGGATTTCCGTCTGCACGGGAATGACGGTTTGCGATTAAGCTAATAAACCTTGCAACTTCTGAATAGCATTAGTCTCGATTTGACGAATACGCTCAGCAGAGACCTGATATTGGTCTGCTAATTGATGCAGGGTTGATTTACCTTCTTCTTTTAGCCAGCGTTGGCTAATAATATCGCGACTACGCTCATCAAGCGTGCCTAGCGCATGCGATAAACGGTTATGCTGATAATTCGTGTAATCCGCTTGCTCTAGCGCGAGTGAAGGATCTTCATTCTCTGGCGCTGTTAGGTAGGCAGCAGGAGAGAAGCTATTATCTTCATCATCATGATCGGTTGGCAAATCAAATGAGGCATCAGGCTGCGATAAGCGATTTTCCATGCTGATCACGTCTTTAGTGGTGACACCGAGATCTTTCGCTACCGCTTCAATCTCTGCATGATTCAACCAACCAAGACGCTTCTTGGCCCCACGCAAATTAAAGAATAATTTACGTTGTGCTTTGGTGGTCGCTATTTTAACAATGCGCCAGTTACGGATGACATATTCATGAATTTCCGCACGGATCCAATGCACAGCAAAAGAGACGAGGCGGACACCCTTGGTTGGGTCGAAACGCTTCACAGCTTTCATCAAACCGATATTGCCTTCTTGGATCAGATCGACCACAGGCAGACCATAGCCGTTATAGCCACTGGCGATGCGAGACACGAAGCGAAGGTGCGATAAAACAAGGCGGTGGGCTGCGTCGAGATCACCATCTTGTTGTAAACGGGTGGCGAGATCAAGTTCTTCCTCTGCGGTGAGCACAGGAATGCTATGCGCAAGATTATTGAAAGAATTAAGGCTGCCAACTGGCGCTAATGCGTAGTTGTTTTGTTGTTTTAATGATGTCATATTAAGCCCTCCCCGTAAGTTAACTTTGCAATTATACCACTTAAGACGATGATTTAATAAGAAAGTTCCCTATCTAGGCTCGATTTCTTTGATCCGTTGGTGCACAGTAAACCAAGCGCCCATAATACCCAGCCCTGCGCCGAGGAAGGGGAGAATCAATAAACTGGGTAGCACATGCCAGTGAAGCGTAAATTGGCTGCCATAGGATTCAGAAAGGCTGTTTACGGGACCATTGAGTAGGGCGAAGATGATGAGTAATATCAGCCAAGCGATAAATCCACCGAGGAGGCCATACCAAAAACCGGTATAGAGGAAGGGCCTACGAATAAAGGCATTGGTGCCCCCGATTAATTTGATGATGCTGATTTCATCTTTACGATTGATGATTGCCAATCGAATAGTGTTGCCAATGATCAATAAAACACTGAGCGATAATAACAAGCCGAGCAAACCGACACCCCGTTTTCCAATTTGGTGTAGTTGCCGCAAACGCTGCAGCCATGCCATGTCAAATTGCGCATATTCAATTCCGGGGTGGGCATTTAGATTTTTGAGTAGGGCATTTATCGTCTCTGACGAAAGGTTATCTTTTGTTTCAACCAGAATGACTGCCGGCAATGGATTGTCAGGCAAGGCATCCAATAAGTCTTCCATACCAAAGCGTTGCTTAAATTCCGTTAGGGAGTCGGCGGCTGTGTGATATTCCGTGTTTTTAATCTCTGCTAGCGAGAGGAGTGTTTTGTTAATGGACTTCGCTCTAGATTCGCTAATATCTTGCTTTAGAAATAAAGAAATCTGAGAACCATCTTGCCATTGCGCACTAACTTGATTGAAGTTAAATAATAAGATAAACAAACAAGCGGGCAAGGCGAGTGCAATACCAATAGCGAGACTGGTCATGCTATTGGCAATAGGACATTCCCATAATTTCCCCAAGCTAGAGAAAGCGGTTTGCAAATGGTGTAATAAATGAATTTTACCGATGGAGAATAAGCGTTTCATGACCCCATTTTCTCCTCATCTATTCGGCCATGTTTTAGAGCGATTTCAGCATAGCCCATTTGCTGAACGAGGTTTAAATCATGGGTTGCAATCAGGACGGTTGTGCCGACTTGATTGAATTGTTTGAAGAGTTGCATGATTTCAGCGGAAAGCTGGGCATCTAGGTTCCCTGTTGGCTCATCGGCAAGCAGGATCATCGGGCGATTGACGACGGCACGGGCAATACCGACTCGCTGCTGTTCTCCACCGGAGAGTGCTTCAGGCAGACTACGCTCTTTATCAAGCAAGCCTACTTTATCGAGCGCCGCGCGGACACGACGTCCAATTTCTTGATGATCTGCACCTGCAATAATAAGCGGTAGGGCGACATTATCAAAAACAGTGCGATCATGTAGCAATTGATAATCTTGGAATACGAGACCGATTTGACGGCGATAGGCGGGCGTTTGTGAGGAGGTTAATTGGTTAATATTTTTATTGTTAATGATTACTTGGCCAGAGGAGCAACGTTCGACACCTGCAATGAGCTTGAGGAGCGTACTTTTTCCGGCACCAGAATGACCCGTTAGGAAAGCCATGCTCCCTGACTCCATCTGGAAACTAAGGCCAGACAAGGCTTCTTGGCCGCTGGGATATCGTTTATATACACCACCAAAACGAATCATTATGCGTCTTTTGCCAATAAAGCATCGACAAATTCATCCGCATCAAAAGTGCGTAAATCATCAATTGATTCACCGACACCAATATAGCGGATGGGTAGCTTCATTTTTTGGGCAATAGCAAAGATGATCCCGCCTTTGGCGGTGCCATCTAATTTGGTTAGGGTGAGCCCGCTGACGCCTGCAGCTTGTTCAAATTGAACTGCCTGCGAGAGGGCATTTTGGCCGGTACCCGCATCCAGCACAAGCATCACTTCATGCGGTGCATTTGCATCTATTTTACCCATGACGCGTTTAATTTTTTTCAATTCTTCCATCAGGTTGTTTTGGGTATGCAAGCGGCCGGCAGTATCGGCGATGAGGATATCAACCTTGCGTGCTTTAGCTGATTGTAATGCATCAAATACAACTGAGGCGGCATCGGCACCAGAAGGCTGGGACACCACGGGAATATCATTGCGTTCACCCCAAACTTGCAATTGCTCAACGGCGGCGGCACGGAAAGTATCGCCTGCTGCTAACATTACCGAATGGCCTTGTTGCTGGAATTGCTTGGCGAGCTTGCCAATCGTGGTAGTTTTACCGACACCATTAATCCCCACCATGAGGATGACAAAAGGCGTGTCTTGCTTTGGAATAATTAACGGTTGATGACTCGGTTTTAAAATATCGCGCAGGATTTCACGTAGTGCCCCATAGAGTGCATCGGCGTCGGCCAGTTGTTTGCGGGCAACGCGTTGGGTGAGATCATCAATCACAATTTGGGTGACTTCCACGCCTAAATCAGCGGTGATAAGTTGGGTTTCAAGTTCTTCAAGCACGTCATCATCGATGGCTTTTTTACCCAGCACAACACTGGCAATACCGTCACTTAGTTTGGCACGCGTACGGTTGAGTCTTTGTGAGAGTCGGCTGAATAGGGAGGCCGTTTTATTTTCGGTAGATGTGGGGATCGGCGCTACAATTGTTTCTGGCTTAATTATGTCCAATTCAGCCTGTTCGTGATCGACGGGATCAGATGCAATTATTTCAGGCGCCAATTCTTCAGGTGTTATTTTGGCAATAATTTCGACCGTGTTCTCTTCTTGCGACGGCGTGATTATTTCTGTGGTGGAGGGGACTTGGTTGTCTTCAGGTTTTTCTGAATCAGGTTTATTTTTTTTTCGTAAGAAACTAAACATAAATTTGGCAGGTCATTTAAACTTAAGATGAGTGGAATTTTAACATACGGAAGGGTAGATGCAGATAATTGGGAAAATAAAAAAAATGAGTTGGCTGCTATTGATGTCGTCGACGCTCGTTGCTGCGGAGTCGGTGCATGAATATCAATTAGAGAATGGCTTGCAGTTGATTGTGAAGGCAGATCATCGCGCGCCGGTAGTGGTGTCTCAGGTTTGGTATAAAGTGGGCTCGAGTTATGAGCATAATGGGATTACAGGGATCTCACATCAGCTTGAACATATGATGTTTAAGGGTACAAAAACGTTGGGTGTGAATGAATTCTCGAAGATCATTGCTGAAAATGGCGGTAGTGAAAATGCGTTTACGGGTAAAGATTACACGGCTTATTTCCAAACCTTAGAAAAGGATCGCTTACATGTCAGTTTCCGGCTGGAAGCGGATCGCATGCGGAATTTAATTATCGATCCCGTTGAGCTGGAGAAAGAGCATAGTGTGGTGGCCGAAGAACGCCGTATGCGCACGGATGATAATCCAGATTCATTATTGCGGGAGGCATTTAATTCAGCTGCCTTTGTGAATAGCCCGTATCACCATCCTGTGATTGGCTGGATGAGCGATATTATGCATTATGAGGCAGATGATCTTAGAGACTGGTATACCAAATGGTATGCGCCTAATAATGCGACGGTTGTTGTTGTTGGTGATGTTGAACCAGAAGCCGTTTATGCATTAGCGAAAAAATATTTTGGTCCATTGAAACCAGAAAAAGTGGCCACGTTGAAACCGCAAATTGAAATTGAACAAATGGGCAAGCGCAATATATTGATTCATGCACCTGCAGAATTGCCGTCTTTAATTTTGGGTTGGAAAGTACCTGTTGTGAATACGGTTCTGGAAGAAAACGCTTGGCAGCCTTATGCCTTGGAAATGCTAGGCGGTATTTTGGATGGCGGAGAGAGTGCGCGATTTTCACGTGATTTAGTACGTGGCAGTGAGGTGGCTGCGGGCGTTGGAACGGGCTATAACTTGTTTTCCCGTTTAGCTGATGTATTCATGGTGGCAGGCACGCCGGCCACAGGTAAAACGATTGCGGAGTTAGAAGCCGCGGTGATGCAGCAAATTTCACGTTTACAAACAGAGCTTGTTTCTAAAGCAGAGTTAACGCGGGTACAGGCACAAGTGGTGGCGAATGCGGTATATGAGCGCGACAGTGTGTTTTATCAAGCGATGCAGATTGGCATGTTAGAAACGGTGGGGCTGGATTGGCGATTAACGGATGATTATGTGGATAAAATTAAACAGGTGACGGCAGAGCAGGTGCAAGCTGTTGCGAAGCAATATTTTCAGGACAAAGGGCTAACGCGGGGGGAATTGGTTCCTTTATCGCTGGTCCAGCAAGGAGAGCAGCAAGATGACTAGATTCTTATATGTATTTATCTTGAGCTTAATCTCATCGGCAGTACAAGCTACGCCCAATATTGAGCAATGGCAAACAAGCAATGGCACGCGTGTTTATTTTGTTGCTGCAGTTGAATTACCGATGGTGGATGTGCAAATTATATTTGATGCAGGGGCTGCGCGGGATGGCACGCAAGCAGGTGTTGCATTGATGACGAATAGCATGTTGGCAGAAGGTGCAGGAAAAATGACGGCGGATCAAATAGCGACCGCCTTTGATGATGTAGGCGCGCAGATATCATTTTCATCAGCGCGCGATATGGCTGTGGCCAGTTTACGAAGCATAACGGATGCGGCGCCATTGAAATCAGCTTTAGCGACGTTTGAAGCGGTGTTGAATTCACCCACTTTCCCGGCGGATGCCTTAGCGCGGCAACGTAAGCAAATAGAAATTGCGTTACGGGGTGAGAAGCAATCACCAAGGGCCTTATCAAGCCGTGCTTTTTATAAGGCATTGTATGGTTCGCATCCTTATGGGCATATGCCGATCGGGGATGAAACCTCCGTTGATGGCTTAACACGCGATAAATTATTGGCATATTATCAGCAATATTATGTGGGTAAAAATGCAGTTGTTGCTATTGTGGGCGCGGTGAGTCGTCAGCAAGCAGAGGCGATTGCTGAGCAATTAGTGGGGAATTTGCCAGCAGGAGAAGCAGTAGCAAGCTTGCCAGCAGTGGCGGCGCTAGAAAAAGCAGAAACGATTCACATCCCACATCCTGCCAGCCAAACGCATGTTGCGATGGGGCAACCAGGCATTAAACGAGGCGATAAAGATTATTTTGCTCTATACGTAGGCAACCATATTTTAGGCGGCAGCAGTTTAGTTTCGTTGTTGAGTAATGAAGTGCGTGAAAAACGAGGCTTATCTTATAGTGTTTATAGCTATTTCAGGCCGATGCGTGAATTGGGCCCGTATCAATTTGGCTTGCAAACACGCAATGACCAAGCCGCAGAAGCCTTAAAAGTGATGCGAGATACGTTGGCTGATTTTATCAAACAAGGGCCAAGCGACGCTGAATTAATGGCTGCAAAAAGCAATATTACAGGTGGGTTTGCGTTAAAGCTTGCGAGTAACCGTAAGATTATTGATCATTTGGGAATGATGGCTTTTTATAGCTTACCATTGGATTATTTGGAGTCATTTAAAGCGCAGGTCAATGCCGTTACTGCGGCGCAGGTTAAAGATGCCTTTGCGCGTCGCATAGATCCAGACAAAATGGTTACTATTTTGGTGGGTGGCGACCATAAATGAGTGGCCAATTAGGCAAGGGAGCGGGCGATGGCCGCTTACGGATTATTGGTGGAACTTGGCGAGGGCGGAAGCTTAACTTTCCAGAAGTGGATGGGTTAAGACCCACGGCTGATCGTACGCGGGAAACATTATTTAACTGGCTGCAACCAGTCCTAGGCGGGGCAAGTTGTTTGGACCTGTTTGCAGGCAGTGGTGCGCTTGGGTTTGAAGCGGCTTCTCGTGGCGCTGAGAGCGTGGTATTGATTGAAAACAACCGACAGGCAGCAAAGCAATTAGCAGAAAACATGGACTTACTATCGGCCTCACAGTGTGAGGTGTTTAATACGACGGCGGACACTTTTTTAGCAAAGTCGGCCACACCATTTGACATCGTATTTATAGACCCACCGTTTGATTCTAATTTATGGGTGGAATCTGCCACAATGCTGACAGAGAAGGGTTGGTTAGCATCTCAAGCGCATATTTATTTAGAATGCCCGCGGCGGGCAGATTTACCCGATCTTCCTGAATCATGGACATTAATGCGAGAAAAAACAGCAGGTGCGGTAAGATATTGTTTGTTTAGCTATAACGAGAAATCACCATGACTGTAACGACAATTTACCCGGGTACATTTGATCCGATTACCAATGGCCATATTGATGTGGTGCGTCGCGCGAGTAAATTGTTTGAGCGGGTCATTGTCGGGGTGGCGATTAACCCAGGGAAGGCCCCTGCCTTTAGTCTCGAACAACGGGTGGCTTTGGCTCAAGAATCATTACAGCGGATCAAAGGCGTTGAAGTGTGCGGTTTTGAAGGTTTATTAATTGATTTTGCCAAAGAAAAAGGTGCCAAAGTGATTTTGCGGGGCTTGCGTGCGGTTTCTGATTTTGAACATGAATTTCAACTTGCTTCGATGAATCGCCGGATGGAACCGGAGGTGGAAACCTTGTTTTTAACACCGGCGGAGCAATACACCTTTATCTCATCCAGCCTTGTCCGTGAAATTGCAGCCTTGGGAGGCGATGTGTCTGAATTTGTCCCCGCTTGCGTGGCAAAGGTGCTGAGTTAAAAACAGGGGTAACATTGCGTTATAATAAAGAAATAAAGATTGAAAATTGAAATTTTGGAGTTGAAGAGGTAATGGCATTATTTATTACGGATGAATGCATTAATTGTGATGTGTGTGAACCGGAATGCCCGAATACGGCGATTTATCAGGGTGAAGAAATTTATGAAATCAATCCTGAATTGTGTACGGAATGTGTGGGACATTTTGATGATCCGCAGTGTGTTGAGGTGTGTCCTGTCGATTGTATTCCAGAAGATCCAGATAATGTTGAAACAGAATCAGAACTCAAACTTAAATATGAAGGTTTAATGGCGGCGAAGCGCTAGTTTTACGGTACGTTTATCAATGTTTTAATCATGGAGAGGAAACACCTATGTTTACACGTGTTGGGTTATTTGTAGCAACGAACTTTGCAGTATTGTTCGTATTAAATTTATTGATTAATATTTTAGGCCTGAATCAGCCTGGTATGAATTGGATGCCTATGTTGATTATGGCCGGCGTTATGGGGTTTGCAGGCTCATTTATTTCATTATTGATGTCAAAATCAGCGGCGAAGCGTTCATCAGGTGCAGTGGTAATTGATGTGCCTCAAAATGAAACGGAACAATGGTTGATAAGCACTGTGTCACGCCAAGCGGAGCAGGTGGGTATTGATATGCCCGAAGTGGCTATTTTTGAATCTTCAGCTCCTAATGCCTTTGCAACGGGCGCGAATAAAAATAAATCACTGGTCGCCGTGAGCACGGGGCTACTTGACACGATGACACGCGATGAAGCGGAAGCCGTGTTAGGCCATGAGATGAGTCATATCGCCAATGGCGATATGGTGACGTTATCGCTTATTCAGGGGGTGGTAAATACGTTTGTTATTGTATTAGCGCAACTGATTTCAACGATGGTGGATAGACGCGGTAGAAGTGGGTATAACCAAACAGGTTATGGCTATGGCCGTGGCATTGGTTATCGGATGACGTATATGGCTGCGCAGTTTGTGTTGGGTTTCTTGGCGACTTTGATTGTGCGGTGGTTTAGTCGCTGGCGTGAATATCGCGCAGATGCAGGTGGCGCAGAATTAGCAGGAACGGAGAAAATGATTAAAGCCTTGGAGAAATTACAGGTGATACAGCAACCGATTCAATTGCCAGCACAAATGCAGTCTATGGGGATTAATGATGGTGTATTGGGTGTGCTGGGGAAAAAACGGTTAATGATGACACATCCACCCTTGCATGATCGTATCCAAGCATTACGAGATAGCCAGAGTCTGCGTAATTAACCTTGACGATCCAACTCTTCTAAGGGTAATTCAAAAAAATGATACGTATTTCGACCTGCTGATTTAGCTTGATACATCGCTTGGTCGGCGTGGCGGATTAATATATCGAGGTTCGCGTTATCAACTGGATATAAGGTGACGCCAAGTGAGGCACTGATATTGAGTGTGTGGTTTTTGACTAGATAGGGTTCAGAGAGTGCCCGTAAAATGCGGATTAGCATTTGTTCACAATGTTCAATGGATTCAATATCAACCAGTAACATGGTAAATTCATCGCCACCTTGGCGAGACACCGTATCTTCTGCTCGGATATTGAGTTTAATTCGCTTAGCCACCTCAATGAGTAAGAAGTCTCCAATTTCGTGACCATACTGGTCATTGACCGGCTTGAAGTCATCTAAGTCTAAAAAACAGATGGCGAGTAAGGTTTTAGTGCGATTACAGCGTGCAATCGCGGGCCCAAAACGATCGGCAAATAAGGCGCGATTGGGTAATTGGGTTAATAGATCATAGTGTGCCATCCGCTCTAACACTTGTTGGTGAGCTTTATCTTTCTCAACCATTCGTGCTAATTCGTGCGCAGTTTGTTTGTAGCGCAATAGGAGTGGAATCAAAATAGCTGCCAGCAGAATGGTAAAGGTGACGATACTAACGATAATTGATAGGGTACTTGTTGGCATGCCAGAAATTATTTTATCTGTTTGGATTGGCGTAAAGTTAGCTGAAGCCATGGCGGTGTAATGCATCCCCGCGGTAGCAAAACCCATAACAAACGCACTAAAGAGCTGTTTTTTATTGAAAAATTGGTATGTGGCTTTTTCAGCCGCAGCGTGATGTGTTTTTAAAGCGATGGTAGCTAAGATAACGGCGATGATGAGTGAAAGATAAAAGAGTATTGTGCCGTGCATCATGTTTGCATTTAACCGCATTGCCGCCATACCCATATAGTGCATTAACCCGATGCCAGCACCCAATAATAGGCCGCCGAACAACAGTCGATTACGACTACAGGATTGATGATCATGGTTCAATAACCAGAAAACAGCACCACATGCACCAATAGCAGGGAGAACAGAGAGCAAAGTGAACTTGGCATCATAAGTGATTTGTACGGGGAGGCTAAGTGCTAGCATACCGACAAAATGCATCGCCCAAATACCCAGCCCCATCGCGACGGCACCAAATAGATTCCAGAGTGTTTCTATTGTTTTATTGGATGCGGAAAACGCGCGTTCAGAAATACCAAATGCGGTGAAGGAGGCAATAATAGAAATAACAATTGATAGCGTAACGAGCGGGATGCTATAGGCTTTGGCAAAAACGATATCGGGTAGAATAAAACTGTGGTCCATCATAGTCTTGTAAACTCTTACGCATTGTTTGGGATATGAACAGCAGGGTTAATGGTGGCATAAATATCAAACAAATGGAAGCAAACCACTGTTAGAGAGGCCGCTAATACGGTATCCTTAGCGCCTTAATCCTCGTTTTATCGACAAACATTTAAAGAGTGCTATGCAACAAGAATATAATCCTGCTGAAATTGAACTGAATGTCCAACAACTATGGAGAGACAGCCATGTCTTTCGTGCAGTAGAAGACCCAAATAAAGAGAAATACTATTGTTTGGCGATGTTCCCATATCCAAGCGGGCAGTTGCACATGGGGCATGTGCGTAATTATACGATTGGCGATGTAATTGCACGCTTCCAGCGGATGCAGGGTAAGAATGTATTGCAGCCAATGGGGTGGGATGCCTTTGGTTTGCCTGCGGAGAATGCGGCGATTAAGAATAAGGTGCCGCCTGCTGCGTGGACTTATGACAATATCGATTATATGCGGGATCAATTACAGCGTTTGGGTTTTGGTTATGATTGGGATCGCGAGCTTGCGACCTGTACGCCAGAGTATTATCGCTGGGAGCAGTGGCTATTTACTCGCCTATTTGCAAAAGGCTTGGTTTATAAGAAGACGGCCGCTGTAAATTGGTGTCCGGTTGATAATACGGTGCTGGCGAATGAGCAGGTGATTGATGGCTGTTGTTGGCGTTGTGATACAGCAGTTGAAAAACGTGAGATTCCGCAATGGTTTATGAAGATCACAGACTATGCGCCAGATCTACTAAAAGACTTAGATCAATTAGAAGGTTGGCCTGAACAAGTGCGAACCATGCAGGAAAACTGGATTGGTCGCTCTGAAGGCTTGGAAATTCAATTTGATGTGGTGTCGGGTGAATCTGTTAGCGTGTACACCACGCGGCCAGACACCTTAATGGGTGTGTCTTATTTGGCGGTGGCTGCGGAGCATCCTTTAGCGCTGGCTGCGGCTGAGAATAATCCAACATTGGCAGCTTTCATTGATGAATGTCGGCAGATGGAAACCTCAGAAGAAGCATTAGAAACAGCGGAGAAGAAAGGGGTGGATACAGGCTTAACGGCTATTCATCCGGTAACCAGCGATGTCGTGCCTGTTTGGGCCGCTAATTTTGTGTTGATGAATTATGGTACGGGTGCGGTGATGTCTGTGCCAGCGCATGATCAACGTGATTATGAATTTGCGAAAGCCTATGGCTTGCCAATTAAACAGGTGATTGAACCTGCGGGTTCAGAAGAATGTGACTTGAATGTGGCTGCCTTTACCGAGAAAGGTAAGCTATTAAATTCGGGTGAGTTTGATGGATTAAGCTCTGCGGATGCCTTTGATACGATTGCGACTTTTGTGGAGAAAAATAACAAAGGCCAGCGGCAAGTGAATTATCGCTTGCGCGATTGGGGCGTGTCTCGCCAACGTTATTGGGGTACACCCATCCCGATCATTAACTGCGAAAAATGTGGTTCAGTGGCGGTGCCTGAAGCGGATTTACCTGTGCGCTTACCTGAAGATGTGATTGTGGATGGTTCGGGTTCGCCGATTAAGTCGATGCCGGAATTTTATAACGTAGCGTGCCCAACATGCGGCGGTGCGGCAGAGCGGGAAACAGATACTTTCGATACCTTTTTTGAATCCTCTTGGTATTACGCGCGATTTACCTGTGCGGATAATAATGAGGCGATGCTGGATGAACGCGCAGATTATTGGTTGCCGGTTGATCAGTATGTGGGCGGCATTGAGCATGCGGTATTGCATTTATTGTATGCGCGTTTTTTCCACAAATTGATGCGTGATGAAGGCTTGGTATCGGGCGATGAGCCTATTAAGAATTTATTAACACAAGGCATGGTGCTGAAAGAGGGCACTAAGATGTCTAAATCAAAAGGCAATACGGTTGATCCACAAGGCTTGATTGATCAATATGGTGCGGATACCGCACGGCTATTTATTATGTTTGCTGCCCCACCGGAGCAATCATTAGAGTGGTCGGATAAAGCCGTTGAAGGTGCGAGTCGATTTTTAAAGCGTTTATGGCGTGCGGTATATGAGCATGTGGAATCTGGGGCGAGGGTTGCTTTAGATAAAAGTGTCTTGTCAGATCCGCAGCAAGATATGCGAAGTAAAACGCAACAAACGTTGCAGAAAATGGGCGATGATATTGGTCGACGACACACCTTTAACACGGCGATTGCGGCCATTATGGAATTGATGAATACACTGGCTAAATTTGAAGACGAGAGTCCGCAAGGTAAAGCAGTGCACCAAGAAGCATTGGAAATTGCTGTGTTGACACTTTCACCCATTACACCGCATATTTGTCATGAATTATGGCAGGCATTAGGGCATGATGAGGCATTAGTGTCTGCTGCATGGCCGGCGGTTGATGAAAGCGCCTTAGTGCAAGATAATATTGAACTGATGGTGCAAGTGAATGGTAAGCTGCGATCAAAGATTAAAGTGACGGCTGATGCAGATAAAGAAACCATTGAAGCATTAGCGATTGCGGATGAAGCAGCGCAGAAGTTTATGGAAGGTAAAACAATACGGAAAGTCATTGTGGTGCCAGGTAGACTAGTAAATATTGTCGTTGGATAATGAAATTTAGGAGTAAATGATGCGTCAAACAGGATGGATAATACTAGGATTGGGTTTGATATTTACGTCAGGCTGCGGTTTTCATTTGCGGGGTGCAGCAGATCTGCCAGACAGTATAAAAACGCTCTTTATCCAAGGTATTGATTTATACCAAACACGTGGACGTGCCCTAAAAACAGGCTTAGAAAATAATGGTGTGACCGTGATGTCTCAATATAAGGCAGGACATGCCGTGATGACAGTGACTGAAAATGTTCAAGAACGCCGTGTATTGTCTGTGGGTGCGGATGCCAAAGTCAGTGAATATGAATTGTATGGTGCGATGCGATTTAGCATTAGTGACGGTCAAGGTAAGGCGCTGCTTTCGCAACAGTTGGTTGAGTCACAGCGAGACTATCAATTCGATCAGAATCAGGTGTTAAGCGCAGATGAAGAAGAGCGTTTATTGCGTGAACAAATGGATCAGCAGCTCGTGCAAGCGGTATTGCGTAGGTTGTCGGCGCTTAAATAAACCGTGAGAATCAATGCCGATCAATTAGATGGACAGCTACAAGGCGCGTTATTGCCTGTTTATTTGGTGCATGGTGATGAAGGATTATTAGTCGAAGAAGCAAGTGATCTGATTCGACAAGCTGCACGCATACAAGGTGCGAATGAGCGCCAAGTGTGGCATGTGGAAGGGCGTTTTAAATGGTCGGAAGTGGAATGGGAAGAGCAATCCATGTCGCTTTTCTCTAGCCGACGATTACTAGAAATCCGACTCCCCACAGGAAAGCCTGGGAATGAGGGCGGTGAGGCATTGCGTGCTTATGCCAGCAATCCACCACCCGACACGACGTTATTGATCATCAGTGGTAAAATTGATAGTCGCTCTCAAAAAGCAAAATGGTTTTCCGAGATAGATAAATTAGGTGCGAACACCCCTATCTGGCCTATTGATACGGCGAAGCTACCACAGTGGCTTATGCAGCGGGCGCAAGCACGCGAGTTGAAGATGGATCGCGAGGTGGCCCTGATATTAGCCGAGCGGGTAGAAGGTAATTTATTTGCGGCGGCACAAGAGATCGATAAGCTGACATTATTATGTAGCGATGGTCAGGTAGATGAAGCTGCTGTGCTAGAATCCGTGGGTGATAGTGCCCGATTTGAAGCCTTTGGCGTGATTGATACGGCATTTGCAGGCCAACCGGCAAAATTACCTAGAATGCTGTCAAAATTACGCGGTGAAGGGCTGGATATATTAGCAGTTTTTTCCGGTATCTCATGGTCAGTGCATCGCGCGGTTGAAATGGCGATGGCAGTGGCAGCAGGTGCACAGGTGGAACAGGTCTTTTCCCAGCATCGTATTTGGGATGCAAATAAACAAGTGATGAGGCAAGTATTAAATCGGCACTCAACTGAGCAGTGGCAAGGTTTTTTGCAACAGTTATCGCAGATTGATCGGGCAGCAAAAGGTAATTTGAAAGCGTGTCCGTGGGAACTTTTACAAAGGCTTTGTTTACAAATTGCAGGTGTGGAGACGTTAGTCTTCAAAGAATAATGTAAGGAATTTAAAGTGGATATCAAGCAATACATGCAAACATTGGGTCAACAAGCGCGTGCGGCGAGCAGGGCTTTATCTCGTGCGGGCACCAATACCAAAAACCAAGCCTTGCAGGCGATTGCAGATGAAATTCGCAGTGCAGCAGCCACGCTGAAGGCTGAGAATGCATTGGATTTAGCCGCAGGCGAGAAAAAAGGCTTAGATGCAGCGTTATTAGATCGGCTCGCATTAACCGATGATCGCATTGAAGGCATAGCTGAAGGTTTGGAGCAAATTGCCGCTTTACCTGATCCTGTTGGCGAAATTAGCGATATGAATTATCGGCCTTCTGGCATTCAATTAGGCAAGATGCGGGTGCCATTGGGCGTGATTGGTATTATTTATGAATCGCGACCGAATGTGACGGCAGATGCCGCTGGCTTGTGCTTGAAATCAGGCAATGCAACGATTTTGCGAGGTGGTAGTGAGGCGATACATTCTAATCAAGCGATTGCAGCGTGTATTCATCGCGGATTAAAATCAGTGGGCTTACCTGAGGCTGCAGTGCAAGTGGTGGAAACAACGGATCGTGCCGCTGTGGGTGAGCTGATTACCATGTCTGACTATGTGGATGTGATTGTACCGCGTGGTGGTAAAGGCCTAATTGAGCGTATTAGCAATGATGCTCGTGTGCCTGTTATCAAGCATTTGGATGGGATCTGCCATGTATATATTGATGCGGATGCCGATTTAGTGATGGCTACTAATATTGCATTTAATGCAAAATGTCATCGTTATGGTGTGTGCAATGCGATGGAAACCTTATTGGTGGATGCAAAAGTGGCCGCTGAAATATTACCGGTATTGGCAACGCGTTATGAAGCGGAAGGCATTGAATTACGAGGCTGCGAGAAAACACGTGCAATTTTATCGAATATCAATGCAGCGACGGATGAAGATTGGGCAACAGAATATTTGGCGCCTATTTTGTCTATTCGTATCGTTGACGGTGTGGATGCGGCAATGGACCATATTGCTGAATATAGCTCGGGCCATACTGAAACCATTGTGACGGAAAATTATGCCCGTTCTCGTCGTTTTCTTGCAGAGGTTGATTCGAGCTCGGTGATGGTGAATGCATCAACGCGGTTTGCGGATGGTTTTGAATATGGTTTGGGTGCGGAAATTGGTATTTCTACCGATAAAATCCATGCCCGTGGGCCAGTGGGGCTTGAAGGTTTAACCTCGCAAAAATGGATTGTATTGGGAACGGGCCAAATTAGACAATAAATAATGGCATCCGCAATTGGCATTCTAGGGGGCACATTTGACCCCATCCATTTTGGACATCTCCGGCCAGCATTAGATGTGGCGGAACAGTTCGGTCTGGCAGAAATCCGATTGATTCCTTCTGCGAGACCACCACATCGTGGTCAACCACAAGCCACGCCCGAGCAGCGTTTAGCCATGCTTGAATTGGCAGTAGCAGGGAATGATACTTTTGTTATTGATGATTGTGAACTGCATCGAACAGGGAAATCTTATACGATTGATACCTTAACGAGCTTGCGCCAAGAATATCCTGATAGTGCGCTTTACTTGTTATTAGGCACGGATGCTTTTCATGGCTTACCAACATGGCATCGTTGGCAGGAATTGCTCGATTTTGCCCATATTATTGTGATGACACGACCCGGTGAAACGGCACACATGCCGACTGCATTGGCAGACTGGGAGATAAAAAAACCAAGTGATGTCAATTCCACACAGTTAGTGGGCAATATCTATCGCTGTGATGTGAGCCAATTAGCGATTTCAGCCACTCAAATTCGACGTTTATTGGCAGAAAATAAAAGCCCACAATTTTTATTGCCGGCAACCGTTTTAGCGTATGCCAAGGAAGAAAGAATTTATCTGTAATAATTGGGTGAATCACTCGTCTAGCTTGTTTACATGAAAAGGAATGCTGATGGCTGAGAAAGCGTATCTGAGAACCCCCAGCCTGGCAGGCGATGATATTGAAATAAAACGCCAAGAAATTGCTAATTATTTTAATGCAACGTTTGACCATTATGAATCCTTATTTAAAACATTAAGAAGTGATGAATCCTATTATCAACAGCCGATCCCGCTGCGCCATCCACTGATTTTCTACTATGGGCATACCGCTACTTTTTTCATCAACAAACTGCTGTTATCAGGATTAATCAATGAACGGGTGAATCCGCAATTTGAGTCTATGTTTGCTATTGGGGTGGATGAGATGGGTTGGGACGATCTTAATCCGATACATTACGAATGGCCAAGTGTTGTTGAGGTGAAAGCGTATCGACAGCAAGTTAAGCAGCTTATTAATCGATTGATAAGTGATGCGCCTCTGACACTGCCTATTGAATGGAATCATCCTTGGTGGACCATTATGATGGGGATTGAGCATGAGCAGATCCATATTGAAACTTCATCGGTATTGATCCGACAACAAGCATTAGATTTGGTGCAAAACTATCCTGAATGGCAACCTTGGAAGAAAACAGGCTCGCCGCCGCAGAATAATTTGGTCACGATTCCAGCTGGCAAGGTAGATATTGCAAAGTCGGATGATGCCTATTATGGCTGGGATAATGAATATGGATCGCATCAAGCAGATGTGAGCCAATTTGAAACCAGCCAATTCCTAGTGAGCAATCATGAGTTTCTTGCATTCGTTGAATCGGGTGATTACCAAGCAGATGAATATTGGGAAGATGAAGGACAGAAATGGCGACAGTTTACAGAATCGACAGCGCCAAATTTTTGGATTAAATCCAGCGTAGGCTGGCAATTACGGTTAATGACTGAAGTGATTGAGATGCCTTGGGATTGGCCTGTTGAAACTAATTATCATGAAGCAAAATCTTTTTGTAATTGGAAGGCAAAACAAACGGGCTTAGCGATTCGCTTACCAACAGAAGATGAATGGAATCGACTCTATGATGTTGTAGGGGGAGCAGCATTAGAAAAGGGTCAACAGGCAGCGGCAAATCTGCATCATGACTATGGCGCTTCGCCTTGCCCTGTGAATGAATTTGCGCAAGGTGATTGTTATGATGTGGTCGGCAATGTGTGGCAATGGACAGAGACAGCGATTTACCCATTTGAGGGCTTTAAAGTACACCCCTATTATGATGACTTCACAATGCCTACCTTTGATGGACGACATAATCTATTTAAAGGCGGCTCATGGATTGCCTGTGGCAATGAAACTCGGCAAACAGCCCGTTATGCGTTTAGACGGCATTTTTTCCAACATGCAGGTTTTCGTTATGTTGTGGCCGCACCGCTTGAGGAACAAATAATGTCGAATTATGAAACCGATAAGATGCTCTCTGAATATGCAGAATTTCATTATGGCGAGCAATATTTTGATGTGCCTAATTTTCCACAAGCACTGGCAACATTAGCTATTGAAGCGATGGGGGATAACCCTGCACGCAAAGCATTAGATATCGGTTGTGCGGTTGGGCGTGCGAGTTTTGAATTAGCCAAATATTTTGATGCCGTGACTGGGATTGATTTCTCTGCCAGATTAATTACACTGGGTATGCAACTCGCTAATCAGGAATCGATTCGGTATAGGCTGGTGGTAGAAGGTGAGTTGGCAGATTATCGGGCGCGAAATTTAGCTGATCTGGGCTTGGCCGATATTGCAGATAAAGTTGAATTCTTACAGGGAGACGCATGTAATCTTAAAGCCCATTTTACGGGATACGATTTAGTGCTGGCCGCGAATTTAATTGATAGACTCTATGATCCTGCTTTATTTCTCTCGACGATTCATCAGCGACTTAATCAGGGTGGCTTATTGCTGATAGCCTCGCCCTATACGTGGCTAACAGAACATACCGATAAAGATAAGTGGGTGGGCGGCTTGAAAAAAGATGGTGAAAACGTCACCACTTTGGAAGGGCTGAAAGCATTATTATCACCCCACTTTGAGTTAGTGAAAGGGCCTGTTTTGGTGCCTTTTGTGATCAGGGAAACAGCTCGAAAATTCCAACATACCTTATCTGAAACAACGATTTGGCAAAAGAAATAGGATTGAAGAAATAGTATGGCAACAGACTTTGACCAAATAATAGAACGAGCGGGTTCAGCCAGCCTCAAATATGATGCCCGCAAGGCCTATTTTGGAACGGAAGATGTGGTGCCGCTTTGGGTGGCTGATATGGATTTTGCAACGGCGCCGGTTGTATCTAATGCATTGAACCAACGTGCCGCGCATCCACTTTATGGCTACACGCTCTTTCCCGATAGCTTGTTTACGGCCATGCAGAATTGGTTTGAGCAGCGGCATGATTGGAAAATTGATCGAAAATCAATTTTAATGTGTCCGGGTGTGGTGCCGTCGATGCATGCCACGATTGAAGCGCTCTCTAAGCCAGGCGATAAAATTATCGTGCAACCGCCGATCTATCCACCCTTTTTCTCAGCGGTCACTGAAACAGGGCGTACATTGGTCGAAAACCCGCTTAAATTAGTAGCAGGGGGTTACCAGATAGATTTTGACCACCTTGAGCAATGTGCTGCTGCATCTGGCGCCAAGCTATTGCTATTATGTTCACCGCATAACCCTGTGGGCAGGGTGTGGCAACGATCAGAATTAGAAGATCTTTTAGAGATTGCCCGTCGGTATGATATTACGATTATTTCCGATGAAATTCATGCGGACTTAATTTATCCGGATTATCAACATATTCCATTGGCAACGCTGGCGGACGATGTGGCGATTATTACGGCTGTCTCACCAAGCAAAACCTTTAATATCCCAGGCTTAGGCTTGTCGAGTTTAGTGACGACGAACCGTACACATTGGCAAGCGATTAAAAAAGTATTGGATGGCTGGCATGTGAGTGCGAGTAACCCGTTCAGCGTAACGGCGTTTGAGGCGGCGTATCAAGGGGGCGCAGCATGGTTGGATGAACTCATGGCGTATCTCGATGAAACACGGCGACAGGTAGTAATGTTTGTTGAAGATGCATTACCAGAAATTCAATTAATTCAACCCGAAGGCACCTACTTATTGTGGCTAGATTGCCGCGAAATGGGGTTGGATGATGCGGCATTAAAGGCCTTTTTTATTCACGAGGCCAAAGTCGGAATGAATCCTGGTATGAGTTTTGGCGAGGTGGGAAGTGGTTTTATGCGGATAAATATCGCTGCGCCACGTTCAGTGGTGATGGCAGCTTGTAACGCGATTAAAACAGCTTTATTAGCAAGGCAATAATGCAAAAATCGAGTTTAAAACAGACGGCGATTAAAATCACACTCGCGATAGCCATATTATGGCTAATCAAGGGTGCTGAGATGCTGTTTGATTGGGATTTTAGATCCTATGGCGTGAAGCCGCGAGAATGGGCTGGCTTAGTCGGGATTGCTTTAGCGCCATTGATTCATGGTTCATTTGAACATCTTTTTGCCAATACTTTACCTGTCTTTGTTTTAGCCACCGCATTATTTTATGAATATCCGAAGTCAGCTAAGCCAGCCTTAGCTATCATTTATATTGGGTCGGGGCTTGGCGTGTGGTTATTTGCGCGCGAAGCGACCACCCATTTTGGCGCCAGTGGCTTAACGCATGGCATGATGTTTTTCTTGTTTTTTATTGGTGTATTTCGACGTGATAAATCCGCGATGGCGATTGCGATGATCGTGTTCTTCCTATATGGCGGCATGCTATTAAGTATTTTGCCGCGAGAGGAACATATCTCTTTTGAATATCATTTGTTTGGGGCTTTAATGGGTTTGATTTGCGCCGTGATATATCGCAATCGGGATCCAAAGCCGCCAGTGAAGCAATATAGTTGGGAAGGTGAGGAAGAAGGCGATAATGAAAGTGCTGATTATGAAGAAGAAGGACTTAATTCTTAGGGCAGGGGAGTAACTTTTCTATTTCATTTAGGATGGCATAATGCACTGAATGATTAAGGTCGGTGTTTTTATCCTTAAGGTTTTTGACGGTATGCTTAATAATGTCAACGAGGCCCACCTTTTTATTAAAACAAAGGAAGCGGCTAGCAACAGTATACACTCCAAGCTTTTTATGTAATGCTGGATTAGATTCCATTTGAGATGTTATTTCTGAACGAGAAACGCCCATTTCATCAGCAAGCTTATATTCGGCATTCAAGGAAAGGGTACTGGTATAGCCCGATATAACGCCGGATGTGTAAGAAAGGCAGGATAAAGAATGGTAGAAATCATCATTTTCTAGCGTGTTTGGATTAATGATGGGTTCACAGGCTCGAATGAAATCTCCCACCGTTGTGATCAAGTATTTGTCGTAAGACGTTTCATGTTCTGATGCAAATACGTTTGCGCTTAAAAATAATAATAGAACCGTTAATGTATTTTTAAACATTCTATATTCCTAGTCTGAAGAATTTAAAGCTTAAGAACGTTTTTCAAAAAATATCATATGCAGAAATAAACCCGCTAGGATAGCGCCCAATACAATAAAGGGTTCAGCCACGTTAACCCCAAAGCTTAGGTTGGCGATAACCGGACCTGGGCAATAACCCGTTATGCCCCAGCCGAGGCCGAAGACGATAGCGCCAATGATTAATGGTTTATCTAATTGGATGTTAGTGGGCAAATGAAATACATCATCAAAGAACGGTTTGGCACGTTTGGGGATGAAGTAAAAAGCGAGCGCAGCCACGCAGAGCGCGCCGCCCATTACGAAGGCGAGGCTGGGATCCCAAGTTGAATTTAGGGTTAAGAAGTGAATCACTTTTTGTGGATCGGTCATTTCTGATAAATCTAGGCCGACACCGAAGAGTGTGCCGCTTAATAAAGCGATTAATATAGTCTTCATGTTACCACTCCTAAGAGTGGGCGGATAAAGGTGGCGGCAATGGCGCCTGAACCCATAAAGACAAGGGTGGCGACGATAGAACGCTTGGAGAGGCGTGCGATACCGCAAATACCATGGCCACTGGTGCAGCCATTGCCCATACGGGTGCCGAAGCCAACGAGTAGGCCGCCGATAATCAGTGGAATAAGAGGGAGGCCGCTATCGGGAGTGGACACATAATGTTCCCAACGATGGAATAGCATCGCACCGATAACAATGCCGGCTAGGAAGGCAAAGCGCCAATACTTTTCAAAGGCTCCTGCATTGATAACACCAGCAATCATGCCAGAGATGCCGGTGATTCGACCGGTAAATAACAGCATAATGGCGGCGCTGAGCCCGATGAATGTGCCGCCGAGGAAACTGGTGAAAGGAGTGAAGTTTTCCATGGTGATGCGTGGTCCATTAAGATGTTGGGAATGCTATGGATTATAAGTGATTGTGAATATATAAGGAACCAGTAAGAGTTTTATTAAGGAAAGCCCTCCCCGCAAAATTCACGGAGAGGGGAGAATGGTATTAACTAGGCCATGTTACGGCTTTATCTGGAATAGCGGCATCCCCAATACCATATTGAACGAGTGAATTTTCACGGGCTTGAATAATAATATAGAGCAAGGGTGCATTTGAATGATTGTGCCAAGTTCTTTCGCCATTTGGCGCAATACGGACAATCGTACCTTCTTGGACATTAATCACTTCGCCATCTACTTGCATCTGACCCTCCCCTTGAATGAAGATATAGACCTCCTCATTTTGCTCGTGTCGATGATAAATTGGCATATCGGCGCCTGGCGCCATTGCGTTAATTGATATTTCACAGCTTGTAAAACCCGCTAAGTCTTTTAAAAATTGCTTACCGGGAATTGTTAAACCTGGTAGTTCAACGATAGGTTCTGGCCACTCTGAACGGCGACCACTTTCGACGGATGTGTAGTTGGCGCCATGTTGCACTTTATAGTTTGACATTTTTATTCCTTTACCTACTAATAGGTAGGTATTGTGCGCTAAAAAAAGAGGTTAGCGCTTCCCCATTAAATTTAAAATCAAAGAGGATGTGGTTTGTTCAAAGGATTCAACATCATTTGTTGCGCGTGCGATAAGTAATGCACCCTGCAATGACGATAAGAGTAACTTTGCTTGCGCCGCTGCGCCATTGTTTAAATTGAATACTTGTTTTGACTCTCCTTCGGAAAGCAGGGCAGTTAGCCACTCGGTGTTTACGGTGAAGAAATATTCCAGATTGGGCAAGATAACAGGATCAAGTGTGTGTGCTTCTGAGGCGAGCATACCGCCGAGACACATGCGCTTAATATCAAGCACACCACGATAAATATCGATATAGGCTTCTAATTTTTGTTCGGGCGTTTTTGTTGTGCTCGCAATATTGAGCAGCGCGGCTTTTAATCTCGCCGTGTAGCGGGTAATCAGCGCTTGGCCGAGATCGGTTTTAGCGGGGAAATGATGGTGTAAGCTGGCTTTTCGAATGCCGACTTCTCGCGCGACATCGGCATAGCTGAAGCCATTAAAACC
>VAPK010336987.1_pt1 | contig 36411 bp, 29 predicted proteins | sample 3395031 | NCBI WGS metagenome assembly VAPK01 (sample SAMN08290443, study PRJNA428436) | hydrothermal vent metagenome | isolation source: Deep-sea hydrothermal vent chimney 1 | place: Pacific Ocean: Juan De Fuca Ridge
AATGAACGCAGCGAAAAGAAATCACGCCGCGGTACATCTGATGGCATGGTGACGTATCGTGTTGAAGTGGGTAAATCGCATGGCGCAGAAGCAAAAAATATTGTGGGCGCCATTGCCAATGAAGCAGGGATAGATAGCCAATATATTGGTCGCATTCAAATCAATGATGACCATAGCACGGTAGAAATGCCAGATGGTATGCCGAAGGATTTATTCCAACAGCTTCGCCGTGTACGTGTGAGTGATCAAGCATTGAACATCAGCTTGCAAACAGGGGGATCTGAAGAAAGCTTCCGCCCACCACACCCACACAGTCATGGTGAAAAACCCGCTCGCGATAAGAAAGACTAGGAAAATAAGCCCCAGTCCAAGATAATAAGACTTATGTTGAATATTATCTGGATTGGGTTTTTCATTGTCGCCTTTGTTGTTGCGTGCATTAAGCTCGTATTCTTAGGCGATATGGACATATTTGGTCAGTTGATGACCGCGATGTTTGCCCTATCAAAAACAGCTTTTGAAATTGCTTTAGGCTTAACCGGCATCTTAGCCTTATGGTTGGGCATTATGAAAATCGGTGAGCGCAGTGGGTTTATTAATCTGCTGACCCGTGGCCTAACACCACTGATGACACGATTGATGCCTGAAGTGCCCGCTAATCATCCTGCAATGGGCGCCATGGTGATGAATATGTCTGCCAATGCGCTAGGGCTGGATAATGCCGCCACGCCGCTTGGCATTAAAGCCATGAAAGCATTGCAAACGCTTAATCCCTTAAAAGATACCGCCAGCAATGCCCAAATCTTATTCTTGGTTATCAACACCTCGGCGGTGACCCTGTTCCCTGTGACTATTTTTACTTACCGCGCCCAGTTCGGCGCCGAACAGCCGACAGATGTCTTTATTCCCATTCTAATTGCGACTTATATCTCCACGCTATTTGGTTTATTGGCTGTCAGCTTTGTGCAGAAAATAAATTTACTCGACTCAGTTGTGCTCAGTTATCTGGGTGGTTTCAGTGCTTTAATCATCGGGCTAATCGCTTACTTTTCTAGCCTGCCACAGGCAGAAATGTTGGCGCAATCGGCATTGGTGAGCAATGTCATCTTATTCACTTTGGTCATCGCCTTTATCAGCGGGGCATTAGTGAAAAAAGTAAATGCTTATGAAGCCTTTATTGATGGCGCGAAAGAAGGCTTTGAAACTGCGATTACCATTGTGCCTTACCTCGTTGCGATGCTCGTCGCCATCGGTGTATTTCGAGCCAGTGGTGCGTTAGATCTGATTACGGATGGTCTACGTTATCTGGTGCTGAGCATTGGCTGGGATGATCGCTTTATTGATGGCCTACCAACTGCACTCATGAAACCCTTCAGCGGCAGCGGCGCACGTGCGATGATGATTGATACTATGCAAACCCATGGCGTCGATTCTTTTGCAGGTCGGTTGGCAGCTATTGTACAAGGCAGTACGGAAACCACCTTCTACGTGTTAGCCGTCTATTTTGGCGCCGTGGGTGTTAAAAAAATCCGCCATGCCGCTGCCTGTGGGTTAATTGCCGATTTAGCCGGCATTATTGCAGCTATCAGCGTCACCTACTGGCTATTTAGTTAGAAAACATGATCGCGCAGTCTGACTTAGATGCCATTTGTGTGGCGCTAGCGACAACAGGTTATATTATTTTGCCTCAACTGCTTCCCGCTGCATTAACAAATGCACTCTATAAACGGATTCACACTATTGCACCGCAATTCCAAACAGCAGGTATCGGTCGTCAACAGCAACACCAGTTCAATCAAACCATCCGTTCTGATCGTACGCAATGGCTACAAGGAGAGGATGCTGCTGAACGCGATTATCTCAAGGCAATGTCACAACTGCAGACGGCATTCAACCGCCAGTTATTCCTTGGTCTATCAGAGTATGAATCACACTTCGCCCACTATGCTTCTGGTGCCTTTTATCAACGTCATCGAGATGCATTCACTGGAAAATCAAGCCGACTTGTTACCACGTTGCTCTACCTTAACACTGACTGGCAAGATGCTAACGGCGGCGAACTTCTTATTTACCCTGATACCGGTGATGCGGCACTTGAACGCGTTTTACCCGATTATGGCAAGATGGTGTTTTTTATGAGTGACCACTTTCCACATGAGGTGCTGCCTGCTAACCGTGATCGTTATAGTATCTCAGGGTGGTTTCGAACTAATGAGGTAGCTAAAAATACGCTCTAAAAACTGGAAGCGATTATCGGCTATAAGCTGCAGAAGGACGCGTTGCTGCTTTGCCTGTAAACATAAGCCTCGCCGCACGGGCTAAATTGCTAGAAACTTCTGGCGACCGTAAGGCTTTCATCATCGGTTCACGCATACCAGGTAAATATATCAAATCAGAAATAATATGGTTAAATACACTTTGTCCTGTCGTATTAATTGCAAGTTGTTCGACAAAATTTAAGCATGTATCAGGCTGTTGCAACACTAACCAGCAGCGCCCTGCAATAATCGCTAAAACTTCTGTTTCCCGCCCACAAGGACTACCCAATACATTATCCACCATTTGTTTTACTAAGCCTTGTGCTGGACTATTAGAGCTCGCACGAAGACATCCAATAATGCGTTCGATATTTGCTTGTTTTTCTTCCACCTCTACCGCAACACGACGCTCCAACACTTCAACAATGCTGACATCTGGGGAAGCATGCTCCCAAAATGCACTTAATACGCCAAAGGGTTTGTCTGGTATTTTAGGTAAGGCACTCACCAGATCTAATGACTTGTCAGTTGTGCTTAATCGAACAGCCAAATCTGCAACCCCATCCAGTTCCAAGTGTTGCCATTCTTCAGGGTTTGTGTCTCCTGTAAAATAAGCCAATGCATCTACATAATATTCTGACGGGGGCAGTTTAAGATTCTTTTTTGCTAACGCATGAAATGCTATTTTTTTGTCGTTCCGCGGTGCAAAAGCATAAGGATTACCTTTTAAAGTAGACTCCGTTGGCTCTCCTTCCTCTCCTACCAAAACAGAATTAGCAATGTTTGTTGATAAAATATTTAGAAAGTCATCTCGTGCAGACTGGATAAGTATTCCTTGCTCATCCAATGGGAATTTCAGAAACCAGACCTGTCGCTCTGCTTCATTACCCGGCCGCCAAAAAACCAACCCTAGAAATGCACGCTTCTGAAAAGGTTGTGGACAAGGCGCTGTCGCCCGTTCAAAAGTAACAAACGTCTCTGGACTCAATTGGGTCACTCTTCGACCTAAACTAAATACACGATATTTCATGCCGCTTTTACGCAGAAACTCGCCTATTGTTCGTATATTCGCCATAGTTTGCCCAAAAATTTGTATTCCATGCTCATTGATACCCAACTTGGGTTAAACAATTCTATACCAACTATAAACGGTTAAGTCAGAGTTTACCCAGCCAGCCAAACGATATACACCATTATATAGAAATATACTGGAGATAGATAACAAAAATTACTAATATTGTAGTTTTTAACGTAAAAATAAGCTTTCACAGTTTTAGTTTTACAGCTCAAAATAATACTTCATCGCCATAATTAAAAGTGACGTGTTACGTCACTTTTGGACACCTGAAGTACATCTGGCAATACATCTTCGCTATTCACCTAAAAATAATATCATTGTTTAATTATATTAATATCAATCAGTTAAAGTTTAATTTTATTGTGATTTAAATTATGGCATTGATCCTGCTTTAACCATATCGAAGTATTTATTTAATGTTTCATTAATAAACGAAAAACAATTAGGTCCACATAAGCTACATTGATAGGCTAAGGAGATGAATAATGGTAATTCTACAAATGAACGCAGAACAACCGCTAGCGAAACCTTTTATGAACATCAAAACTGAATATAGTGCTAATCACGACAATGATTCAAGTTCAGTTCAAAGCGAATCGAGCAAATTATCAGTAGCCCGTATTTTTCAGGCATCTGCCAAGTTGCTTAATCATGTTGGTCGAATTAACGATCAAATTCAACAAAATAAACCCGAAGAGACCTATGGTGCACTCCTCGATTTATTTATCATTCTTGAAAGTGATGGTCAAAAATTACGTGAACGCATGCTTAATAAGGCACAACCCGTGATAAAGCCACAGCAATTTGAGTTCCTTCAACAACAACTTGAGCAAGGCATCACAAATTTAGATATTGTACCTCAAAGCCATACGTCAACATTAATAGAAACATTTCTGACTTCTAACGAATTACCGCCGAGTGAAGAATCCGGCTATGAGTTAGATTCTTTGCAAGCTGCTAGAGATCTACTTGAGCATGGCCAAATAGACAGTGCACGTTCAGTTCTAGAATCCGCCATTTTAAATGGTGAGCAACAATCAGAAGTCCATGAAGATCTACTAGAAATATATCGCGAAACGAATGACTCTGATAATTTCTCAAGAATGCGGGAGCAACTCAATTTAAATGATGCTAGCCTATCTCAACTCTGGGAAAGCTTTGGGGAGAAACCACAGCAACTCCACGGCTAAATATACAACCGAAAAACACATTAAAAGCCAGAGATAATAAAAATTGTCTCTGGTTTTTTTAGCTCTCCTCTAAAAGAAGCCTGACCGACGCACGCAATAAGGACAGGAGCTCTGCTTTACCATTCAAGCTTAACACTTGCACTATTGAGGGAAATGTTTTCCCTTGTAATATTGCCATCACCAATGCTTGTATTTGTTGTGTCGATAAACGTGTTATTTTAGACATCATACTTAATAGCCAATGAGATAACGCATAACGACTAGATTCAAAATCGCGTTGCGCATAGGCAAAATTGTGAATATCTTGCTGATCATATTCTGTGATTGTTTGCCCATATCCCTCGTTACTTGGCGTAAGCGCTAATACCAATTCTGCTGGCAATTGTTGGAAGCACGTACCTAGTAGGTAAGGCCACTGTTGTCCAAAACGTGTGTTTGCTTGGGCTAATATTGCATCCCCTTTCAGGCTAAAGGCACGCAGCATAACCGCAGAACGGTAACCACTGGTATCATTTTGCTTCACACCCAGCCTCACAGGAATATATCCCGCTTGTGTCCAAAAATTGACTAGGCCAACATCTGCTCCAAAACTCGCCCCCATTATATCAATACCTTGTTTTTGACAAGCAGTTTCCATCGCCTTTAATAATGCGGTTCCAAGACCTCGATCTTGTAATTCAGGATGCACTGCAATACGCATAATACGCTGATAACGCAATGCCGCCGCCGTCATATCACCTGCATGATTAACCAATGTTTGTGGCAGTAAATGACCCTTAATTCGACGCTTTCCTGCATGGATATCTATCGCCAATTCAGGAGATAATACACCTTCATCCATCGACCATGCACCTGCCACGACCTTACCTTGAAAACGCATTACCCATACTGAAATTGCAGGATGGCTGAGCAATATTTTAAGATCTGAAGGTCGCGTTCGGTAATGTGCCGTCACCATTAAACCAAATAAGCCGCGTAACATATCCTCATCTTCTGCTAATACTTTTCTATCTACCCGGTAAATCTGACATGCCTCTGCAGTAATATCTATCGCCGCGCCAATATCCGCGGCTTTAGCATCTAGCAATAACGCATCAAACATGAGTTTCTCTAATGGGTCATTCGGTAACCACCGAATCGGGGTCGTTAAATAATGTTGTTTGTAATCAGGACATTGTTTTGCTAATAACTGCTGGAACCGGATAGCAAACCCCCTGCCACTCCCTTCATAACCATGTAATGTCGTTGAAAAAATGATACGGGGAAACTGTTTTAGATAACTTGTCAGCATCGGTGTTGGAATGGTTGCCGCTTCATCGATTAATAATAAATCAATATTTTTCTTTTCTGCCAGTAATCCATCAGGTGCGATGAACTCTAACCGTGCGCTTTCCCAGGTGACACGCCCACGCGTTACGGTTGCAGAAGGTAATAATGCTGCTGTATGCGTAAATATAGTTTCAACTGCAGCTAGGCTAGGTCCTGTAACAACAATGCGGCGTTTACCTGCGCGCAGCAAATGTGCTGCTGCAATCCCCAACGCTGCCGATTTACCTCGGCCACGGTCAGAAGTCATCACTAATGGTCGTCGTCGCCGCCCTAATGCTACCTTCTCAATTGCGATGACTGCAGCGCGTTGATCTTCTGTGCGATAACGGGTAGGTTCCAATTCGATTACTTGCGGTTCAATATCCAATTCGGGAATGATATCTCCCTCTTGGAAACACATGCTGCCACCCGCTAATATTGCCTCAAACCGTTTCTGCCACAGTAAGGGGTGTTCTTCTTCTGATAGCAATATGATGAGTGCACCACCCGCACGAATTGATCCTGTTAAGGCGCCTAAGGCATCGGGATCACACACATTCATGGCATCAAAGACAACCACATCAACTTCTTGTCCGAGCAAAGTATGTGCCTGTTTCGGGTTTAATGTATTAAACTCTGTGTGTGGTTTGTCAGCCGCCCAGATGATATCAAGCGTTGAATCTGTGGGTAATAAATTACCAACAGCTGTTTTACACCATTCAGGTGAGCCCTGAAACACCCAGCAAGTCCGCGGTAACATTTCAACCATCTTGTTCCCTCATTATTATCGTTATCCTCTTGGGCAGTGCAATCCCCTCCTAATTATCGAAGATAAGCCTGCTTTTTCTTATGAAATCATAACATGTTCATTAATAATGCGGTGGTATCTCATGTGCACCCATGTGGCTATCTTCAGTCGTTGATTGTAAGGTCTCTAATTGTGTTTTCATTCCAAGTACAGCAACTTCTAACCGCGTGATCTGTTTCTGCTGATCGGTAATAATTTGATTCAATTCTTCCAAAAGTTGTTCTTGAAAAACTTGCTTTGTTTGTAAGTCAATAATCTCACTATTCATCTAATCATCACCATCATATGACAATGCAGGCGCTAACCATCGCTCTGCCACATCCATTGTCCAGCCTTTGCGCACTGCATAATCTTCAACCTGATCACGATCAATTTTCCCCAAGCCAAAATAACGTGATTCAGGGTGTGAAAAATAAAATCCACTTACCGCCGCGGTTGGTAGCATCGCAAAGCTTTCGGTGATCGTCATACCTGCATTTTGTTCTGGCTGTAATAGTTTCCACAATAATGCTTTTTCTGTATGGTCAGGGCAAGCTGGATACCCTGGTGCAGGACGAATACCTTGATATTTTTCATCAATCATGGCTTCATTATCTAGCGTTTCATCGGCGGCATATCCCCATGATTCTTTACGTACTAGCTCATGCAGGCGTTCAGCAAAAGCTTCGGCTAAACGATCTGCCAATGCTTTAATCATAATGCTCTGGTAATCATCATGATCTGCTTCAAACCGCGCCACGTGTTCATCAATACCGATACCTGCCGTGACTGCGAATGAGCCAATATAATCTTTTACGCCGCTTTCTTTCGGTGCGATAAAATCTGCCAATGCGGCATTCGGGCGGCCTGGTGGGCGCTCCCCTTGCTGGCGTAAGCTGTGCAATGTCATCAAGACTTCATTGCGATTGTCATCAGTATAAACTTCAATATCATCATCGTTGACGCTGTTCGCTGGGAAGAAACCATACACCGCGCGCGCTGTTAGCCATTTCTCATCCACGATTTTAGTGAGCATTTCTTTCGCATCGGCGAACAGTCGTGTCGCCTCTTCACCCACAATTTTATCTTCTAAAATACGTGGGTACTTACCAGCCAACTCCCATGCTTGGAAGAACGGTGTCCAATCAATACGTTCCATTAAATCTGCTAATGGATAATCATCAAAGGTATGCACACCAAGTTCTCTTGGTGTGCTTGAAGTGTAACTTGCCCAATCAATTTTCGTTTTATTTGCTCGCGCATCGACAAGACTTAATTGGCGACGCGTTGATTTACGCCCTTTATGACGTATGCGTCGCGTTTCATAATCTGCTTTAATTTGGGCAATATAATCATCACGTGTTGCTCGCGTAATTAAATTCTGTGCCACACCCACCGCGCGTGATGCATCTTTTACATGAATACTTGCACCATGGTAATTTTGGTCGATCTTAACCGCAGTATGAATCAACGATGTCGTCGCTCCACCAATCATAACGGGAAGTTCAAAGCCGAGCCGCTCCATCTCTTTGGCGACATGCACCATTTCATCTAATGACGGTGTAATCAACCCGGACAGGCCTATAATATCGACATTTTCTTCTTTCGCTTTGGCAAGAATATCAGCACACGATACCATGACACCCATATCGATAATTTCAAAGTTATTACATTGCAATACTACACCCACAATATTTTTACCAATATCGTGCACATCGCCTTTAACCGTCGCCATCAAAATTTTGCCATTACTGCTCGATGTATCTCCCTCTTCTTTTTCATCTTCGATAAAGGGCATCAAATATGCCACCGCTTTTTTCATCACACGCGCTGACTTAACCACTTGTGGCAGGAACATTTTACCATCACCAAACAAATCACCAACGACATTCATGCCGTCCATTAATGCACCTTCAATAACATGAATGGGTTTTTCTGCATTTTGGCGACAAAGCTCCGTATCTTCATCGATAAAGTCGGTAATGCCTTTAACCAGTGCATGTTCTAGCCGTTTTTCGACTTGCCAAGAACGCCATTCTAAATCTTCTTTAACATCAACTTTTTTACCATCGCCACGATATTTTTCAGCAATATCTAACAGACGTTCCGTAGAATCATCACGACGGTTTAATACGACATCTTCAACCCGCTCACGTAATTCTTCAGGCAAATCATCATAAATAGCGAGCTGACCGGCATTTACAATCCCCATATCCATGCCCGCCTTAATAGCATGGTATAAAAATACTGCATGAATGGCTTCACGAAGCGGGTTATTGCCACGAAATGAGAACGACACATTACTCACCCCACCACTCACCATGGCGTGTGGCAATGTTGTTTTAATATCTTTAACTGCCTCAATAAAATCAACAGCATAATTATTATGCTCATCAATCCCGGTCGCAATCGCAAAGATATTCGGATCAAAGATAATATCTTCCGGCGGGAAGCCAACCACTTCAGTCAATAATTCGTATGATCGTGTACAAATTTCACGCTTTCGTTTGCGCGTATCCGCCTGCCCTTGTTCATCAAACGCCATCACAATCACCGCCGCACCATAGCGACGGACCAGCTTAGCTTGTTCGATAAATTTGGCTTCACCCTCTTTCATGCTGATCGAGTTAACAATCCCTTTACCTTGAATGCACTTCAATCCTGCCTCAATCACTTCCCATTTAGAAGAATCAATCATAATCGGCACACGGCTAATATCAGGTTCTGATGCAATCAAATTCAAAAAGGTGACCATCGCCGCCTTTGAATCCAGCATGCCTTCATCCATATTGATATCGATGATCGGTGCGCCATTTTCAACTTGCTGACGCGCTACACTTAAGGCCTCATCATAATTTTCTTCTTTGATTAAGCGAGCAAATCTCGCCGAACCCGTTACATTAGTACGTTCGCCGACATTTACATACAAGCTATCAGGGGTGATAGTAAACGGTTCAAGCCCACTTAAGTTACAGAAATGTTTATTTTCAACAGGCACACGAGGCGTAATGCCTTCGACGGCCTGAGCGATCGCTTTAATATGTGCAGGTGAGGTACCACAACAGCCTCCCACAATATTCAAAAACCCCGATTCTGCCCATTCTTTCATTTGCACCGCCATCACTTCTGGCGATTCATCATATTCACCAAATTCATTCGGTAAACCAGCGTTTGCATGCGCACTGATATGACAGGTCACAATCCCCGACAAAGCCTCAATATATTGGCGTAATTGGTCCGCGCCTAATGCACAGTTCAAGCCCATGCTGATCGGTTGAACATGTGCTAATGAGTTCCAAAATGCCTCAGCAGTTTGCCCTGACAATGTACGGCCGCTGGCATCCGTAATCGTGCCTGAGATCATGATCGGTAATGATATATCATGCTGATCAAAATACGTTTCAATCGCAAATAAGGCTGCTTTAGCATTAAGCGTATCAAACACCGTTTCAACTAATAATAAATCCGCACCACCATCAACTAAACCTGCAATAGATTCAAGATAGGATTCGACTAATTCATCATAACTCACGTTCCGAAAACCCGGATTATTCACATCAGGAGAAATACTCGCCGTACGGTTTGTTGGACCTAATACACCGGCCACGAGGCGTGGTTTGTTTGGATTGGAAAGCGTGAACTCATCAGCCACTGCCCGCGCTAACTGAGCAGAAACTTTATTTAGTTCATAAACCAAACCTTCCATTTCATAATCAGCCATCGCAATCGATGTGCCATTGAAGGTATTCGTTTCAACAATATCGGCACCTGCTTCAAAATACGCACGATGAATATCGCTGATGATTTGTGGTTGTGTTAATGATAATAAATCATTGTTTCCCTTCACATCACAGCTATGTGCCGTGAATCGTTCGCCCCGATAATCCGCTTCTTCTAAGTCATACTGTTGAATCATCGTGCCCATCGCGCCATCTAAAATTAAGATGCGGTGCTGCAATAAAGTATGAATATCGGGTTTTATCTGGCTCAAAGGGTGAACTTCCTGAAAAAAATCATGGTCAATAGAAACAGCGTATTATAACAGACAGACCCATATTATTTAGGAGCACATTATGTCTCAACACACACCAACCCTACTTGGCCTGACGCTCTCCCTACTCATGCCTTTCGCTTATGCAGAGCAGCAATCCACCATCGCAGATCAAACAGCCATCGCTGTCACCATCTATAATGAAAACCTTGCATTGGTCAAAGACAGACGAAAACTCACACTAGCAACGGGAGTGAATACCCTTGCCTTTCGAGGCGTTAGCGCCCAGATGCGACCTGAAACAGCGATGTTGCGTAGCTTAGACAGTGCGCCGCTACACATACTCGAACAAAACTTCGATTTTGACTTATTAACCCCGCAAAAACTACTTGAAAAATATGTTGGTAAAGATATTCAGATCGCACGACTCAATCCAGCGACAGGTAAAGAAACCATTGAAACAGCCACAGTGCTGAGTACGCAACAAGGTACGGTTGTCAAAATTGGAGACCGTATTGAAACCAATCCACCTGGCCGATTTATCTTTGATAATGTACCTAATAATTTACGTGACCAACCCACTCTCGTCACTCAAATTAGCAATCAAACTAAAGGGGCACAAACCGCAGAACTCAGCTATCTTACCGGCGGTTTATCTTGGAAATCAGATTATGTCGCCGAGTTAAATGCCGATGATAGCCAACTCGACCTCACCGGCTGGATCACCCTCACCAACCAAAGTGGCACAGCGTATAACCATGCCAAATTACAGTTAGTCGCAGGCGATGTCAATCACGTACAACCTGAAAGAATCAGAGTGAAAATGTATGAGATGCGTTCTGAAATGGCGGTTTCGACGGCCGATAGTGGGGTTTCCGAAGAAGGTTTATTTGAATATCACCTCTATAGTTTGCCGCGGGAAACAAATTTGGCAGACAAACAAACCAAACAAGTTTCCTTATTAACGGCACAATCTATCCCCGTTACAAAACAACTTTTATTGCAAGGCGCCAATTATTATTACTTGCAACAATATGGCGAAATTGGCCGCAAAATGAAAATCGGCGTGTTTGTAGAATTTGACAATAAAGAAGATGCCAATTTAGGTCTGCCGCTACCCAAAGGCATTGTACGTGTCTATAAAAATGATAGCCAAGATAATGCCCAATTTATTGGTGAAGACCGAATTGACCACACGCCTAAAAATGAAACAGTTAGGCTTAAATTAGGCGATGCTTTTGACGTGACTGGAACTAAAATCCAAACGGACTTCAAAAAACGTCCACATTCAGGTCGTTATCATAATGCCTATAGCAGCAGCTTTGAACTCACTTTGAACAATGCAAAATCAGAGCCCGTCACAGTCACCGTTCGTGAGCCCATTCCCGGTGAATGGCGCATGCTCAAGGAAAGCCATCCCCATCAAAAAGTATCATCTTCAATGGCAGAATGGAAAATAACCATTCCAGCTGAAAGCAAACAAATATTGCGCTACCAAGTAGAAGTAAAACATTAACAATCCCATTTTATATAGCTTTAGACGCTGCCCTTATGCCATGCGAGCACGTATGGCATTATTGGCAAGCAGCATCACTGTTGAGCTGCGTGAAGTGGCGTTAAAAAACAAACCGGCTACCTTATTGGCGCTGTCAGAAAAAGCCACCGTGCCCGTGCTCGTTACAGACACAGACATGATTGATGAAAGTATCGATATTATGTATTGGGCATTACAGCAGTCCGATCCCCACAATTGGTTATCAAACCTAGACGGTGCCCAAATACTTATCATCAACAACGATGGTGAATTCAAGCACTGGCTCGATCGCTATAAATATGCCGACCGCCACCCCGAACAATCCGAACAATATTACCGGCAGCAAGGCGAACTCACCCTTGCTATGCTAGAAATACGTTTACAACAAAAATCCTATCTATGTGCAGATCATGTCACGCTCGCTGATATTGCTTTATTCCCATTTATTCGTCAATTTGCAGGCGTAGATGTTGAATGGTTTGAGATGGCACCTTATTCGCATGTGCGAAACTGGTTAGCAGGGTTAGTTAAGAGTGATTTATTTCAAGCAACCATGGCTAAATATTCGCCTTGGCAGAAAAATGACAAAGCCATACTATTTCCGCTGGGATGATCTAACGAATAATACCGCTATTCTCTTGCAAAAAATCGATTAATGGCGTGAGTGCCAGATCATCAGAAAGATTTTGTATTCCTGAAATCGCTTCTGAAATAGTAAGCCCTTGGCGATATATCAACTTGTAGGCTTGCCGTATTAAGAAAATTTGTTCCGGCGTGAAGCCTCGACGTTTCAAGCCTTCTGTATTCATCGCCTTAGGCACAGCCATATGACCAGAAACTAACACATATGGCGGGATATTAGATGCAACCACGCTTCCCATCGACGTAAATGCATGCACACCAATCGTATTAAACTGGCTGACTAAGGTAAAACCACCCAATATCACATGATCTTCAATAATTACATGCCCTGCCAAAGTCGCATTATTTGCCATAATCGTATGATTCCCCACCATACAATCATGGGCAATATGGACATATGCCATGATCCAATTATCATTGCCCACTTTTGTCACACCGCCGCCTTGCACCGTGCCGCGGTTAATCGTGACATGCTCCCGAATTACATTATCATCACCAATTTCTAGTGTTGTAGGTTCATCATCACCGTATTTTTTATCTTGAGGCGCTTCGCCAATAGATGAAAACTGATAAACCTTATTATTCTGCCCCATCGTGGTGGGGCCGTTAATCACAACATGCGGTCCAATCACACATCCTGAACCAATTACTACGTTTGCCCCTATAATCGAATACGCGCCTACACTAACATCATCTGCCAGTATTGCACCAGAATCAACTATAGCCATTGGATGAATCATGAAGGAATTGGTTGATCCGTACACATAATCTCGGCACTCACAATTAACAGACCATCTACGGTTGCTTCACCAAAAAACTTCCATAAATTACGTTTATGTTTTACTAATGTGACTTCTAAACGAAGTTGATCACCTGGCTCAACAGGACGTTTAAAGCGAGCCTTATCAATACTGGCCAGATAGTATAAGGATTTGTCTCCTTGTAAATCCTTTGTCGTTTTAAATGCCAGTAGACCTGTTGCTTGAGCCAATGCTTCCAAAATCAAAACGCCTGGCATAATTACGCGCTGCGGGAAGTGACCTGTAAAATGAGGCTCATTAAAAGTAACATTTTTAATCCCAACCAAGTGTTCTCCAGGCGTAAAATCAATCACGCGATCAATTAACAATAGTGGATAACGATGCGGTAGTAATGTTTGGATTTCGTGTATATCGATAGTATTCAAACTGAATTCCTTAGGCAAGCAAGATTGGTAAGTCCATTATACCGCGCCATTTAGTTTGGATACACTTAATGCTATCAATCTTACTTGTTTATTTTGTTTTCCAATCGCCTCACCCGATCGAATAATTTATCAGATTGCCGATAACGTACCGTGTTACGGTGCCACTCCTTAGTCGGCTCAACAGGAATACCAGAAGAATAAATACCAGCATCTTTGATAGATTTGGTCACCATGGTCATACCCGTAAAAATAACGCCATCGGCAACCTTCAAATGCCCACTAATTGCAACACCACCACCGATAACGCAATGCTTTCCAACCTCTGTGCTACCCGCCACACCACTGGTGCCTGCCATGACAGTATGCGCACCAATCACAACATTGTGAGCGATCTGAATTTGGTTATCGAGTTTAACGCCGTGTTCAATAATCGTGTCTTCAATTGCACCACGGTCAACACACGTATTAGCACCAATTTCGGCATCATCACCAATTTGCACCGACCCTAATTGAGGTACTTTAACCCACTCACCCTCATCATCAGCAAATCCAAACCCATCCGCACCAATCACTGCACCAGAATGGATTAAGACACGTTCACCGATAACCGTATCGTGGTATAGCGTCACATTAGCCATCAATTGGGAGTCACGCCCAATTTGGCTGCCTTGCTGCACCACACAACCCGCCCCAATAATAACGCCTTCAGCGAGCGTGACATTGGCTTCAATCACGGCTTGCGGACCAATACTAACATTGTCCGCACAATCGCTATTAGGGCTAACATATGCGGTTGGGTGAATTTCTAATGGTGGCTTAACTGAAGGATGCAGTAAGCTTGCAATTTTTGCATAGGCCACATGCGGGTTGGGGACGATAATCGCATTGCCTTGCACAAAAGGGGCCGCATCCGCATCAACGATAACGGCGCCTGCTTTTGTCTCTGCCAAATATTTTTTATATTTTAGATTTGTTAAAAATGAAACCTCTGTTGCTGTCGCTGCATGTAACGTTCCCACAGCCTCTACTTGGTAGGCGGCATCGCCTTGCACGATGCCACCTGTTTTTTCTGCTAGTTGCGCTAAGTTCCACACTTTAAAATTTATGGTGCTGATTTTAACTTCGCTAGTACTTTAGGGGTGACATCAACCGTGTCCTTAGCGAAAATAACACCTTGATACAACATTAAGTCATAATTTTCAGCTTTCGCTAATTCAATAATTGTTTTCGCAATTCTTTCTTCTAACTTCCGTAATTCTTCATTACGACGAATCGCCAAATCTTCACTAAATTCATCTTGTAATCGTTTTAAATCACGCTGTGAGCTAATTAAAGCACGTTCTTTATTCTGTAATTCTTTTGCACTCAACGTAGCGCTGTCATTTTTTAATTTATTTTGTCTTGCCAACAATGCTTTCGCTTTACTCTCTAAACCTTTGCTACGCCCTGAAAACTCTTTCTCTAAACGCGCCAAAGCACTCGCTTTTTGGGGTGATTGGTCCAGCACTTTTGCCGCATTCACCACACCAATTTTCAGTTCCGCCGCCTGCACAGTTGCCGCCGACGCCATTGTTAATGCTAAACCCAAAAACAATCCCGCATATTTCACCTTATTCACTTACTAACTCCTTACTTTAAAATAAACTCAATTGTAACGCTTTATCTTTAACAACACGCTACCTTATTTAAAACGTTGTTCCCAACGAAAACTGGAAAGTTTCCGTGAAATCGCCCGGTTGCTCATTAAATGGCTCTGCCACACTAAATGACAATGCACCAAATGGCGACAACCATATTGCCGACAATCCCGCAGAATATCGCAATAAATCTGAGTCAAAATCTTCATCAACATCAAACACATTACCCACATCAACAAAAGCACTTAGTCGGAATGAGCGTAAGGCTTTCTTCACAAAAGGAATGGGGAATATTAATTCGGCACCACCCGTCACTAAGAAGTTCCCGCCTAAAGCGCGCTCGTTTTCTTTCACACCCAACGTGTTCGCTTCATAACCACGCACATTCCGAATGCCACCCGCATAAAAATTCTGGAAAAATGGAAACTCTGTCGTGCTCCCGTAGCTATCGCCAAATCCTAGCTTTGTTTTTAGTGCAAAAACCAATGAGTTCCCAATCGGATGGAACCAACTATTGTTATAGCGTATTTTGTAGTATTGCAGATCACCGCCCGGAACGGCTATTTCTGCCGAGATCGATTGCCTCATTCCTTTCGTCGGTAGGATAGCACTATCTCGTGTATCACTGCTCCATGCCAAATCTATTGTAAAGGCATCAAAATGATCGCCTTCTGCCGCCACAAAATCTTTATATCGCTGTACAGGAACAGTTTCACTCAACGTTAAAGCTGTATTCTCATAACCAAAGCCGAGAGAAATCCGATTGTCTTCCGAAATAGGCACCCCGAATCGATAATTTGTGCCCCATACATCTGTGTTAAAGGTTGCTAAATTCGCTTCCCGCGCATCAGTTTTCCGGAAAAAACCATCAAAACTTTGACTGATTCCATCAATGGTTGAGAACGGATTGGTCATCCCAAGACTGTATACCGTATTCACACGACTATTATTAAACCCAAATCGTAAATGCTTGCCACTGCCTAAAAAGTTCTTCTGTGTCACATTGGAATTAAACAAGAAACCTTCTTCTTGCGAAAAACCAAAGCCGACAGAAAAGTTGCCTGATGATTGTTCTACAACATTAAAATTTAAATCAACTTGATCTGAGGTACCTGGTACGGGCACCGTTTCCACATCTACTGCGCTAAAATAGCCCAAGCGCCTCACTTTGGCACGTGATTCTGCCACTTTCTTAGTCGACATCCATGCAGACTCTTGCTGTCTAAACTGGCGTCGCAGCACCTCGTCTCGCGTCTTACTATTCCCTGAAATATTAATCCGCCGTACATAGGCGCGTCGTCCCGGATCAACAAAAAAGGTGAGTTTCACAAGATGGTTTTCTCTATCAATATCAGGGATCGCATTCACATTGGCAAAAGCATAGCCTTCATCACCAATCCTATCAGTGATTTTTTTAGTTGTTGCGGTTAACTCCTTTCGTGAGAAAACAGCATCTTTGCTCACCGTAACTGATTCAAATAATTCTTCTTCTGGCACAATCAAGTTTCCTGCAAGCCGCACTTCGCTCACCTGATAACGCTCACCTTCAGAAATATTGATGGTAATAAACATCTTTTTCTTATCTGGTGTAATGGATACTTGTGTTGATTCCACATCAAAATCCACAAAGCCGCGATCTAAATAGTAAGATCGCAATGATTCCAAATCGGCAGCTAGTTTTTGTTTGGAATATTGATCATTATGGGTGAATGCCGATAACAAATCGCCTGTGGTGGATTCAAATTCTGCCAGTAAGTCCTTTTCACGATAATGCGTATTACCGACAATATTGATCTTATTAATCGTGGCTATTTCTCCTTCAACGACTGCAATTCGGATGCCGACTCGATTTCGTGCCAAAGGGGTTATTTCTGATGTAATATCAACACCATATTTTCCGCGATTATAGTATTCGCGTTCCAACTTCAAGGTGACACTATCAAGCATCGCCTGTTCAAACACCTGCCCTTCTGCAAATCCAATCTGTCCTAATGATTTTAGTAGTTCATTATTATCAATATCTTTATTGCCGACAATCTCAATACTCGAAATAGCGGGTCGCTCTTTCACAGTGATCACCAATACGTCATCAATTTCTTCTAGTTGAACATCGTCAAAATATTTCGACTTATATAAGGCGCGAATAATGTTTTGGGCATATTTGTCATTCAACTTATCACCCACTTTTACAGGCAATAAATTAAACACTGTGCCCGCAGAAATCCGTTGCAACCCCTCTACTCGGATATCTTTAATCACAAACACTTCTGCAAACACAATGCCAGAAAGTATGAACATCATGCAGCCAATCACTATTTTTTTCATTAACGTTGCGCCATTATTATTTTTGTATCTTCGTCATAGTTTACCTGTTGCAGCCTCATAGACCAACCACTCTTGAGAAATCATTTGAAAAAGCCAAGAACATCACCATTAGTAAAATAAATAAACCTACTTTCTGAGCAGCAAATTGTACCTTATCTGATAAGGGTTTACCCCGTATCCATTCCACACTATAAAAAGCCAAATGACCACCATCTAACATCGGAATAGGTAACAAGTTTAAAACGCCTAATGAAATGCTAATCATCGCTAATGATGCCAGAAAGGTAACAAACCCTTGTGCCGCAGAAGCGCCCACAAATTGCGCTATGGCAATTGGCCCGCCGACATTATCACTCGATATTTTTCCCCGAAGCATCCCAACAATACCTAGTAAGGTTTTACTGGAAAAATCCCATGTTTCAAATACAGCCTGTTTGATTGCCGCAACGGGCCCATATTGCCATTTTGCCTGCCAAGCTTCCGGAATCGGAGTGCGACGACTATCGACGCCTGCACCAATCTGCCCTATTTCGATTCCTTCTACGGTAACCCGTGCGGGGGTCAGTGATATCTCTCGTTCTTCTCCTCCTCGCAGCACTCGGATCATGCTTGTTTGTTCCGGCTTCGCACGGATTAAGCCCACCCATTGCTGCCAACTCTCAATCTCAACACCGTCTGCTGCCAAAATAATATCACCCGTTTGTAATCCATCGCGTTTTGCAGCACCCTCCTTGCTGAGTTCGCCAATAACAGGGATTAAATCCAATTGCCTTGGCATAAAGCCTAACTGCGAAAATAACTGCCGAGGGCTGACTTCCAGTCCTGACTCAGGTACCGCCAATATGCGCTGTTCGCCACCGTCTAGATGCAGTATCGCGTCACCACCCTTATCTGCTATATGTCGCAATGCTTTGCCAACACTTACCCAAGTTGGCGTTTGCCCGCCATTAACAGCGAGAATATTATCCGCCACCTGTAAATGTGCATAAGATGCCGCAGAATTCGGCGACACTTCGCCAATAACAGGCTTAACACCCGGAAGGCCCATCGTGAAAAATAGCCAATACGCTAATATTGCAAATAATAGATTTGCAACCGGCCCCGCTAATACAATCGCTGTTCGCGCACCTAATGATTGTCGATTAAAGGCGTGTGCTTGTAACTCAACAGGCACCTCCGCCTCACGTTCATCCAGCATTTTCACATAACCACCCAGTGGAATTGCCGCCAATACATATTCTGTCCCATCCCGGCCAATACGAGACCACAACGCCTTACCAAAGCCGACTGAAAATCGTAATACTTTTACACCACACCGCCTCGCCACCCAAAAATGACCATATTCATGGATCACAACCAACAGTGATAAAGCAATAATAAAAAAGAAAAGTGACTGCATATTTTAAAGATTGATTCTCTCAATTAACTGACGCGCAGCAGTACGTGCCTGCGCATCATCTGACAAGATTTCGTCTAAGCTTGTTCCTACCTGAGGTGTAATCATCTCTAATACCTGAGAAATTACCTCAGCAATTCCTGTGAATTTCAATCGTCCATCTAAAAATGCAGCCACCGCTTCTTCATTCGCCGCATTCAAAATAGCGGTGCTCGTTCCGCCTGCATTTAAAGCACGATAAGCTAACGCCAAACAAGGGAAATGGTCAAAATCTGCCACAGAGAAATCAAGCCTCCCTATCGCTGCAAGATCTAACGGTGCCACACCCGACGCAATCCGCTCAGGCCATGCCAAGGCATTGGCAATTGGTGTGCGCATATCAGGATTACCTAACTGCGCCAAAACAGAACCATCAACATAATCTACCATCGAATGAATAATACTTTGGCGATGCAGCAATACTTCAATCTGTTCGCTTTCAAGACCAAATAACCAGTGCGCCTCAATCACCTCAAGACCTTTGTTCATCATTGTGGCTGAATCAACCGATATTTTTTGCCCCATCGACCAATTTGGATGAGCACAGGCCTGCTCGGGCGTCACACCCGCTAAATCTGATTTCCCATAATCTCGAAAAGGGCCACCTGACGCCGTTAAGATAATTTTCCTAACGCCTTTCCCCTGATAGTTATGCTGCTCTTTTACCATCGGCAAACACTGCCAAATGGCATTATGCTCACTGTCTACGGGTAATAAAGTAGCACCATTCGCCGCCACTTCTGCCATGAATAATTGGCCACTCATCACCAAAGCTTCTTTATTGGCTAATAGAATATGCTTGCCTGCACGTGCTGCTGCCAAGGTCGGCAATAAACCTGCCGCACCCACAATCGCCGCCATCACATATTTTGCTTCCGCGGCCGCGGCAACCGTTTCTAACGCATCCGTACCTGTTTCAACCTGTGTATTGCTGCCCGCTGCTTTCAATCTTCCTTTTAGCGCATCTGCCGCTTGCGGATCTAACATGACCGCAATTGTAGGGTTGAATGCCACACATTGCTCAAACAATACATCAACAGATTTATTTGCAGTTAAGGCATACACCTCGTATTTCTCTGGATGCTGTGCCAACACATTCAGTGTACTAATACCAATAGAACCCGTTGAACCTAGTAACGTCACGCCCTGCATTTAGAATCCACCTGCCTGTTGATTCACCAATCCGCCTAATAAATACAGCCCTACAACGAAGACCGGCACCGCTGCGGTTAAACTATCAATCCGATCTAGAATCCCACCATGCCCAGGTAATAAATTACCGCTGTCTTTAATCCCATGCAAGCGCTTAAACACACTCTCGAATAAATCACCAATGACTGACCATAATAAAGTCAGCATCGATAATATAAGCCAAGGTATAAAACTCAATTCACCAGCCCAACCCCAAGCATATGCCAATAAGGCCCACACGCCGCCAAGCACCAATCCACCATACACGCCCTGCCACGTTTTATTGGGGCTAATCGCAGTCGCTAATTTCTGACTACCCCAGCGTTTGCCAGCAAAATAGCCACCCGTATCTGCTAGCCAAACCAAGACTAATACAAACAACAACTGCTTGCCCCCTAATGCTGAACTCCCATGCAACAATAATGCTGTCCAACCAAAAGGCAGCAAGACTAATCCCGCCGTAATGAGCCCATCAGATGGTCGACGCAAAATATAAGACACGGTTTCAGGCAACGCTGCATGCGCATATTTCATCACAAAACCTGCCACCAACAACCAAAAAACACCCCCTATTAACAAAGCACTACCCGCCAAACTGAGCCACGCACCTAATAGATAAATACCGACTAACCCCGCCAGCGCAATGCACCGCTGAGTGTTAACCAAGCCAATCATCGTCAACCATTCCCATCCTGCCAATCCAATAATCGCAGCAAAAATAAAAACTAAAATGGATGTTGGCAATAGTAATAGGCTTGCCACGACCAGAGGGATAAGTACTAATGCCGTTAATATACGCTGCTTAAGCATCCCCTGAATCCTCTTGTAGTTGTTCTGATGTACGACCAAAGCGACGCTCGCGCGCCGTAAAAGATGCTGTCGCCTCCGCCAATATCGCGTCATCAAAATCAGGCCATAATGTATCGGTAAAGTAAAATTCGGTATAAGCCAACTGCCATAATAGAAAGTTACTGATCCGCTGTTCGCCACCTGTACGAATGAACAAATCTGGTTCAGGTAAATCAGCAATCGATAGCCGCTCGCTAATCATCTGCTCGGTAATATCGTCTACTTGTATCATACCTGCTTTGACATCTGCAGCTAAAGCTTGAACAGTTTGCGTCATATCCCAGCGTCCACCATAGTTGGCAGCGATGACTAAAGTCATACCTGTATTATCTTGAGTTAAGCTTTGTGCATCTGCGATTTGTTTTTGTAGGCCGGCTGAAAATTGGCTCATATCGCCAATAATACGTAGCCGAATATTATTCTTATGTAAGCGCTTCGCTTGTTGTTTCAAAGCCAATTTAAATAAATCCATTAATAAGCTGACTTCTTTTTCAGGACGTCGCCAATTCTCGCTGCTAAAAGCAAAGAGACTCAGCACCGCTGTCCCATTTTCAGCGCATACCTTCACAATGTTCTCAACCGCCTTCACACCCGCACGATGCCCCATAAAGCGTGGCTGCCGACGTTGCTTTGCCCAGCGGCCATTGCCATCCATAATAATCGCAATATGTTTTGGTTGAGAGGAATCTATATCTGCCACGTTACATCGTCGCTGCTAAACGACCATCAAATCTTTTTCTTTCTCGGCCAGCATCTCATCAACACGTTTAATCGCTGCATCCGTTAGCTTCTGAATCGCCTCTTCCGCACCACGCAATTCATCTTCTGAAATTTCTTTTTCTTTCTGCAAGTCTTTCGCTGAGCCATTAGCATCACGCCGCACATTACGGATAGCAATACGGCCATTCTCCGCTTCCGCGCGCACTAGCTTCACCATGTCTTTTCGGCGTTCTTCCGTCAAAGCAGGAATAGGTACCCGAATAATCAATCCTGCACTCGCAGGGTTAACGCCTAAGTCAGACGTCATGATCGCTTTCTCAATCACCGCCAACATTGGCTTTTCCCAAGGGGTAACCGTCAAGGTGCGAGAATCCTCGACCCCCACATTCGCCACCTGACTCAATGGCACGTCAGAGCCATAATAAGGCACCATCACCTGATCCAACAAACTCGGATGCGCTCGCCCTGCCCGAATTTTAGCCAAAGCCTGTGTAAGCGACTCGGTGCTTTTAGTCATCCGGCTTGCTGCGTCTTTTTTGATTTCTTCGATCATGATTTATACCCTTCTTAAATCTTAATGAAAACCTGTGTATAAAATAGATTTTTCGTTTTGGTAAGGTTTTACTGGATAAGTGTGCCGATACCATCAGCACCATATAGAATTCTTCTTAAATTACCTTCTTGTTTCACATCAAATACCCGCAATGGCATACTATGTTCCTGACACATCACCATCGCCGTCATATCCATCACCGCTAAACGCTGATCAATCACTTTATCAAAAGTCAGCGTATCATAACGTATGGCATTAGGGTTCGTCATCGGATCAGCGGAATACACCCCATCCACTTTGGTTGCTTTAAGCAATAATTCTGCACCGATCTCAACTGCGCGTAAACTCGCCGCCGTATCCGTCGTGAAAAAAGGATTACCCGTGCCCGCCGCAAAAATCACCACACGACCTTTCTCCAAATGTCGCACGGCACGACGGCGTAAATAATCTTCACACACATCATTAATTGCCAATGCCGACATCACTCGACAAAAACGGCCTGCCTTCTCCAGCGCATCTTGCAGCGCCAGTGCGTTAATAACGGTTGCCAACATGCCCATATGGTCACCGCTCACCCGATCAATCCCACCCGCAGCGAGCCCTGCACCGCGGAATATATTACCACCGCCAATCACAATACCGATTTGCACCCCTTCTTCACTGAGCTTCGCTATCTCACGCGCGAATTGAGAAATCACCTCTGGCTGAATACCATAATCCCCATCGCCCATCAACGCCTCACCACTTAGTTTCAGTAAGATTCTCTGATACTTAGGTTTTGCTTCCATGGCGATGTTCCTTATAAGTTGGATTGGTAGTTAACTGACGAGATTTTATCGCATCCTGCACTATTTTTATAGTCTACAGATAAAACAAAACCCGCATAAAGCGGGTTTTGTTTAACGCACATACCTTGCGGCATGCAAATATTTTCAGCTAAAAATAGTAAAGTATCCTTTTAACCTTTAAGTTGCGCCATCACTTCTTCTGCAAAATTATCTTCTGCTTTCTCAATCCCCTCGCCCACTTCATAGAAAGTAAAGCCAGTAACGCTGGCATCTGATTTTTTCACTAAGGCTTCAATCGTTAGATCTGGGTCTTTCACGAATGATTGGCCTAGCAAGCTAATTTCATTCACAAATTTAGCCATACGACCTTCAACCATCTTCTCAATAATTGCTTCTGGTTTGCCGCTATCTTTAGCTTGCGTCGCCACGATATCGCGTTCTTTATCTAATAATGCTTTCGGCAAATCTGCTGCTGATACCGCTTGTGGGCGGCTCGCTGCAATATGCATTGCCACATCTTTCGCTAAAGTCGCATCACCTGCTGTTAGGCTAACGATAGCGCCAATACGATCACCATGACGATATGCACCAACAACACCTTCTGCTTCAGTCAGTGAAAAACGACGAATTTGAATGTTTTCACCAATTTTTGCCACTAATGCTTGGCGCGTGACTTCAACACTTTCACCACCATTCATCGGCAATGCTGAGAGTGCCGCCACATCTGCGGGGCTTTCTGCTAAAGTCAATTTAGCTAAATCATCAACAAACGCAATAAAATCTTCTGCTTTTGCAACAAAATCTGTTTCTGAGTTCACTTCGAGGATAACGCCACGTTTACCACAGTCGCTCACTTGAATTGCAATCAACCCTTCTGCTGCAATACGGTCTGATTTTTTATCTGCTTTTGCTAAGCCAGATTTACGCATGGCTTCAACGGCGGCTTCAATATCACCGTTTACTTCTGTTAATGCTTTTTTGCATTCCATCATGCCTGAACCTGTGCGCTCACGAAGTTCTTTTACTAATGCTGCTGTAATTGCCATTTTTCTTTACCTTAAAATAAAAAATACAGGCCTGCAAAAGCAGGCCTGTATTTGTATTAATTGATTTTACTTATTTCTTTTTACTAAACTCAGTTTCACCACCTGCTGCGAGAATAGTGGCTTGACCCACCCAATCTTCACGTGTGATGCGACCTTTAAAATTTAGTTCCGCATCCACTTCTTCGATGCGTTCAGGTGAGAACTCAACAATTTGTTGGAAGCTAGTAATACCAAGGTCATTCAATTTACCTTCAAGCACAGGGCCTACGCCTGAGATTTTTTTCAAATCATCTTTATCTGATTTTTTAGCAGGTGCTGTTTTCTTAGCGGCTGGCTTCTTAACTGGTTTTTCAGCTGGTGCTGCTTTTGCCGCAGGCTTCGCTTCTTCTTTAGTTGGTGCTTTCTTAGCTGGCGCTTTTTTAACAACCACTTCTACTGCTTCTTCTTTAGCAGGCGCTTCTGCTGCTGCAACCGCTTCTTCATCCGCTGTTGTTGCAGCGGCGGCACGGCCTTCAATTGCTGCATCAGCAATACTGCTGACATAAAGGCGAATCGCACGCATTGAGTCATCATTACCTGGTACAACGTAATCTACGCCATCAGGACTACAGTTACTATCGACAACTGCGATAACAGGAATACCGAGTTTATTTGCTTCTAAAATAGCAATGCTTTCATAATCCACATCGATAACAAATAAGGCATCAGGTAAGCTACCCATTTCTTTAATTCCACCCAAGCTATTTTCTAGCTTAGCGTGTTCACGCGTTAAGGTTAACGCTTCTTTTTTCTTCAAGCCTTCTAGCTTGCCTGATTCAATCAATATATCGAGATCTTTTAAGCGTTGGATTGATTTTTTAACGGTTTGATAGTTTGTCATCATACCGCCCAACCAGCGACGATTTACAAACGGCATATTTGCACGGATGGCTTCTTCACTGATGATGTCTTGTGCTGCACGTTTCGTGCCCACAAATAAGATGCGACCTTTTTTCGATGCTAAGCTGCCAACGAAATTAAGCGCGTCATTAAACATAGGCAAGCTATGCTCTAAGTTAATGATATGAATATTGTTACGTTTCCCGAAAATATACGGACCCATTTTTGGGTTCCAGAAACGTGTTTGATGTCCGAAATGTACGCCTGCTTCTAGCATTTGGCGCATTGATACTTTAGCCATAATTAAAAACCTTTTAAAGTTTGGGGTTAGTCCTCCATGCTCCCCAAGCCCCGACCTATCATCGTTTTCTATTGATGATTAGCACCCCGGAACCTGTGACGGCGCATGTGCGAATTGCCTCGAAAGGCTGGCGTATTATACAGGCAAGATGGAATCTAAAGCAATCATATTAAATATTTATCTGTTCGGCGGCCCCATTCCCTATGATTATTTTCTGGTCGTTTCTACTATTTTACGGCACACTACCCCATACGAGTTTAATCTTTTAAGGAAACCTTAATATGGCTGTCAGTATTAAATCTGCAGATGAAATCGAAAAAATGCGCATTGCTGGGCAGCTCGCAGGCGAAGTGCTGACGATGATTGCACCGCATGTTAAAGCCGGTATTACAACGGACGAATTAGATACAATTTGCCATAATTATATTGTTAACGAACAACAAGCGATTCCCGCACCACTTAACTACCACGGCTTCCCTAAATCTATTTGCACCTCTGTTAACCATGTTATTTGTCATGGTATTCCCGGCGCAAAAAAATTAAAAGACGGCGATATTATTAACATTGATATTACGGTTATCAAAGAGGGTTATCATGGAGATACCAGCGAAATGTTTCATGTTGGCGACACGTCTATCTTGGCAAAACGCTTATCTAACGTGGCGCGTGAATGTATGTTAATTGGCATCGATTTAGTCAAACCTGGGATTCAACTAGGTGATATTGGTTATGCTATTCAAAAACATGGTGAAAGCAATGGCTTTTCAATTGTCGAAGAATATTGTGGTCACGGCATTGGGAAAGTATTTCATGAAGAGCCTCAGGTGCTGCATTATGGCACACGGGGAACAGGACTGACATTAGAGACTGGTATGTGTTTCACGATTGAGCCGATGATTAATGCGGGGAAACGGCATATTAAACAATTGCCTGACAAGTGGACGGTGGTCACCAAGGATCGTTCACTCTCAGCACAATGGGAGCACACTATTTTAGTAACTGATACCGGCCATGATATTCTCACCCTGCGCCAAGATGAGATTATTTAGATGCTCAAAACATCACTTTGGGAGGTGGCTAATATTGCGCCACATCGACATCATAATGTATCCGTACTACGCGATGCGCTCACACAAGGCCAAACCTATTTATTACAACAATTTGAGAGAGAGGTGGATGTCGTCGATTTGGTCCACGCCCGCGCCCAATATGTTGATCAAGCCCTACAACACCTCTGGTCTCAAGAACACGATGACAACTTCCCTGCCTGCTTAATCGCAGTGGGTGGCTATGGCCGTGGTGAATTACATCCTTACTCTGATATCGATTTATTATTATTACTTGATGACTCCATCAGCCAATCCCCCCCCGAGAGTCTAAGCAATCTTCTCACCCAACTCTGGGATATAGGACTTGAGATCGGCCACAGTGTGCGGAATTTAGTGGAATGCCGAGAACAAGCAGAAAACGATATCACCATTGCCACTAATTTATTAGAAACGCGTTACCTATGTGGTGATGCCAACTTATTTGAGCAATTACAACAGCTCACGGTAAACAGTAAAACATGGGACGCGGCACGTTTCTACCGCGCAAAACGTGATGAGCAAATAAATCGCCATCAAAAATATAATGATACAGCCAATAGTCTCGAACCTAATATTAAAGAATCGCCTGGTGGTTTACGAGATCTACAAGTAATTAGTTGGGTGGCACAACAACATTTTTCTGTAAACGATTTTCATGGCTTATTGGTCGAAGGTTTTCTCGCGGAACGAGAATACCAGACATTAACTGAATCAGAGGCTTTTCTCTGGAAGATCCGCTTTGCCTTACACCATCGTGCTGGCCGGAAAGAAGAACGCTTACAAATAGACCATCAACGTGCCCTTGCAAGCCAATTTGGTTACCAAGATACCGATGCGCGGATGGCCGTTGAACAGTTTATGAAGGATTATTACCTCTGCGCCCGCCGGGTTGGCCAAATGAATAATTTATTATTACAGTTATTCGAAGAAGCAATTATCCTAGCAGACACACCACGAGAAATCACCGTAATTAATAACCGGTTTCATATTCATAATGATTACCTCGCCACCAGCAATCCATCTATTTTTGCCTTTTATCCCTATGCCATGTTGGAATTATTTTTAGTCTTACAACAACATCCTGAAATAAAGGGTGTACGTGCAAAAACGATCCGTCAGCTACATGCACATATCCATTTAATTAATGATAATTTCCGGGTCGATATAAAATGCCGAACATTATTCATGGAAATCATTCGGCAACCTCAAGGCATTACACATGAATTAAGGCGGATGAACCAACTCGGTATATTGGGTGCTTATTTACCTGATTTCGGCATAATTGTAGGCCAAATGCAGCATGATATGTTTCATGCATACACCGTAGATGAACATACTCTTTTCTTAGTGCGCAATTTACGCAGATTTTCTTGCTCTGAATTTGCAAATGAATTTCCGCTATGCTCCAAAGTATTCTATGAGCTACCGAAGCCCGAATTGCTATACCTCGCTGGTTTGTTTCATGACATTGCAAAAGGCCGAGGCGGTGATCATAGTCAATTGGGTATTCCCGATGCATTAGCATTTTGTAAACAGCATGATCTTAGCGAATATGACTCAGAACTCGTTGCTTGGTTGGTGGGTCAACATTTAACGATGTCTGCCACCGCACAACGTAAAGATACCAATGATCCAGAGGTGATTAGCGAATTCTCAACTATAATTGGTACACTCGATCGTCTTAATTATCTTTATTTACTCACCGTTGCCGATATCCGGGCAACGAATGGCAATTTATGGAACAACTGGCGAGATTCACTGCTGCGCCAGCTTTACTACAATACAAAAAAATACCTTTCACAAGCGCAAGTCATTATCCCTGCAATTGACGACAGAGTTGAAACTACCCGCAAAGAAGTACGACATGCGTTACAACAACACGGCTGGCAAGACGCGCAAATAGACCAAGCTTGGCATCATACAGAGGATGATTATTTCTTACGGCACACTGTAGATGAAATTACTTGGCAGATCGACCAAAAACTTAGCCACCCTAATCGAGATATTCATATTTGCTTACGACCACATGGTGAGCAAGATGGTACCTTAGAATTATTTATTTCTGCGCCTGACAAGCCAGGTCTATTTGCCACGATTATATCTGGCCTAGAAGCCCTGCAGCTTGATGTACTTGATGCCAAAATAAATGAAACACAATCGGGCCATGCTATTAGTACTTTTATTATCCTTTTTGATGGTGATCAATCGTCAGAGAATGAGCGACAGATCAAAGATACGTTACGTCAACATCTGATGGAAAAAACAGCAATGGAAACCTATCAACCCAGCTTTATTCCACGCACAGTCAAACTTTTTGAGACCCGGCCTGATATCCAGATGAATCAAGCAAAGACACATAGCATTCTTGAGTTAAAAACGCATAATAGGCCTGGGCTCTTATCTGTTATCGCGCAAGTCTTCTTACACAATAAGATTCATCTTATTAATGCGAAGCTTACCTCGCTAGGCGATCAAGTGGAGAATGTATTCTTTATTAGCAACTACGACCACTCCGTGCTCTCCGCTGAGCAACTGCAACAAGTACAACAGCAATTAATCACTGGTCTCACAGAACCAAGCTAAGTTACTCTTCTCTCCATTTAAACTAAAGTAGTCATATACTCACATTTCTGACTAACTATCAGCCATAAAAAACCCGCCAATAGGCGGGTTTTTTATTTAGCTTAAGTTATTACTTTATAAAAGTAATCAACCTTATTTTACAGATACACCTAATGCTTTAATTGTTTCAACATTAAGGTATTTATCAACAGGCAAGCCTTTTGATTTTTGGAACGCATTCACAGCACGCATTGTTGCAGAACCAATCACACCATCAATCGGACCTGGATTATAACCAGCCGTTTTTAATGCACGTTGAATGTGAGAAATACGTGCACGTGTTGTGTTCGTTTCACAAAGAATTGAACGCCACTGCATATAACCGTCTTTCACCAATTCTTGGCGAGAAACTGTTTTATAGGTTTCTGGAATTGCAATACGACGTTCTGACGCAGGTGTTGCTAAACGTTGTACTTTAACCGTTTTGCTTACTGATGGAATAACCACTTCATGAGAAGACGCCGCTGTTGTCACAACACGTCTGCTTATCGTTTTATAAACCGCTGGCGTTTCAGTCAAACAAACTTGCTGGCCCGTACGTGTTGCTGTTGGGTGCTCTTTGTTATGAATTTCATGCCAAGTTACAGCCGCTTCAGATGCTTTTACGCGACGAGTAACCGTTTTATATTTGGCAGCGATTGGCGTACGACTTTCTGCTGCTGCCGTGGCTTCTTCGCGCACACTAATTGTTTTCGTTACCGCTGGAATATTCACAGTTTTAGTTGTTGCCGGTGTATCCACAACTTGTCTAGTCACTGTTTTATACTCCGCTGGCACTTCAATCAAACACATGATTTCGCCCGTTGCAGAATCAATACGCTGGATAGGGCCGGTGCCTTTTTTCCAGACAGTGTGTGCTGCTTTTACTAAGATCTTTTCACTTACTGTTTTATAGCTTGCAGGCACTTGAACAATTTTAGTTGATGCTTCACTTACCGTGATTGTTTTTTGAACCGTACGGTAGGTTGCGGGTACAACTGCAACAGATTCTGATGCTTCACTCACAAGCACTTGGTCTGATTCAGTTTTGAATGTTGCTGGAATCGTGTGTTCATGGAAACACATACCAGGTGTTGCAGAATCTAAATCTGCACCATGTGCACTTGCAAATTCTAATAAGCCTGAACCTGCTAATGCTGCGTTTTTACCTAATGAACGCTTCCATGTTGTGCTAGCATCGCTCACTAAAATGGTTTCTGACTCAGTGCCGTAGACCGCAGGCGTCGTTACCAATTTGCTAGATGCAGAACTAACTTCAACTGTTTCAGTTCCCCATTCGTAGACAGCAGGAACAACTTCGATTCGCTCTGATGCTTCTGTCGCCACTATTTTTTCAGATACCGTGCGATAAGCCGCAGGCACCCAAACACGTGCATAACATTCACCTGCTTTGGCCGGAGGTAATAATGTATTACTGCCTGTTGTAGGCATATCAGTACATGATGCCGATGGTGTTGAAGCGCTACATGAAGCGCCTGCAAGATCAGCTTCGCGCTGGTTTAATGCCGCTTCACGGTTATCCAATGCTGCTGAACGTGTATCGTCCATGCTTGCATCCATAACCGCTTCAGTTTCTGGTACAACTTGCTGCGACGCACCTTGTTGTGACGCTGGTGCTGTTTGTGAGGCTGGCGCTGTTTGGGAAGCCGGTGCCGTTTGTGACGTTGGCGCTGTTTGGGAAGCCGGTGCGGTTTGGTCTGCTGGCGCTGTTTGCTGGCTTGCACAACCCGCAGACAATGCGAAAGCAACGGCTATCGCTGTTTTTGTCATTAATGGTTTAGTTTGCATTATTCTGATTCCTTTTATTATTTTTAAAACAAGGGTCTTACTCTCTCCTTCCTATCGAATACAGCTGCTGAAGTTATCGCTTCAAAACACAACCTAGTCCGACAGGCAGACCACCATAATACTACAAACTGTTAATCTGTTCAAAAATGCCATCAAATTGAGTCCTGCTCGTCCTAAAACTGATACGCACTCAGTCATAATCAAAACAGGCTCTCTGCTTAATTCCCCACTAGTCGAACATTACTTTCCTAAAAAATATTAGTCTGCCTGGCGGCGTAGGAAAGAGGGGATATCGAAGGTTTCCAGATCAATTTCAGATAATGAGGCTGGTTTTGGCTTGGCCGCTTCCGTCGCCTGAATTGTTTCTGGCGCCGCTGGTGCTACTTCTTCAATCGCATCCACTGTCGACAATCCTGCTTTCTTAACCAAGCCAATCGTTGGTTTCCCTGCTGGCACATTATTGGCTAACGCTTGTGGGCTACCGAGGCCGGTTGCCACCACGGTAACTTTGATTTCGTCTGTCATTTCAGGATCAATCACGGTACCCACGACAACCGTTGCATCATCAGAAGCAAACTCTTTGATAATATCGCCAACTTCTTCAAACTCACCGATCGTGACATCATATCCCGCAGTGACATTGATTAAGACGCCACGTGCACCTTTCAAATTCACATCATCCAATAACGGGCTGGCCACGGCACGTTTCGCCGCTTCATAAGCCCGGTTTTCACCTGATGCACGACCTGTACCCATCATCGCCATGCCCATTTCTGACATCACAGTGCGTACATCCGCGAAATCAACATTGATCATCCCTTCACGTGTAATCAAATCAGCAATGCCCTGTACCGCACCTAGCAAGACATCATTGGCTGCTTTGAAAGCATCTAACATGGTTGCATCTTTACCTAAAACTTCGCCCAAACGTGCATTTGGAATGGTAATTAAGGAATCAACATACTGAGTGAGTGATTCTAGTCCTGTATCTGCAATGGCTGCCCGTTTTCGACCCTCAAAAGGAAAAGGCTTGGTCACAACGGCAACGGTTAAGATTCCCATTTCTTTCGCGACTTGCGCCACAACAGGTGCTGCACCAGTGCCTGTGCCGCCACCCATACCCGCTGTGATGAAGACCATATCTGCACCTTCGATTACTTCCATGATGCGCTCACGATCTTCTAATGCGGCTTGCCGACCTACATCTGGATTCGCGCCAGCACCTAAACCTTTGGTGATTTCTGTACCTAATTGTAGCTGGGTGGTCGCTGCACTTTTTCGTAGTGCTTGCACATCTGTGTTCGCACAAATGAAATCAACCCCCTCGATATCGCTGTTGACCATATGGTCCAGTGCATTACCACCACCACCACCGACACCAATCACTTTAATTACCGCATTTTCTGCATATGTATCAATCAAATCAAATGTCATTTTACTGCTCCTCATCACCTATATAAATTATAGCGTTTTCGCCACGTTAAACAATTAAAAATTGCCCTGAAACCAACTTTTCATTCTCGCCAAAATACTCTGCCCACTGCCAACCCTTGCCCTACCGTTCTCTGCCAACTCTGCCACTTCTTCTTGATATCCAAACAATAATAAACCCACGCCCGTTGCATGGATCGGATTGCGCACTACTTCAACTAAACCACCCACATGTTGTGGTAGTCCTAATCTTACTGGCAGGTGAAATACTTCCTCTGCCAACTCAATAACACCTTCCATTTTCGAGCTGCCGCCCGTCAATACCACCCCCGCTGCTAATAGCTCTTCATAACCACTGCGGCGCAATTCTGCTTGTACTAATTCAAACAATTCTTCGTAACGTGATTCCATTGCCGCAGCCAATCGTTGCCGCGACATTTGCCGTGGCGGGCGATCACCCACACTGGGCACTTCAATCACTTCATCTTCACGCACCAACTGACTCAGTGCACTGGCATATTTCATTTTTATTTCTTCTGCATATTGTCTCGGTGTGCGTAATACAATCGTAATATCGTTGGTCATCTGATCGCCTGCAATCGGTATCACGGCGGTATGCTTTATAGCGCCATCGATGAACACGGCAATATCTGTCGTGCCACCACCAATATCAACAATGCACACCCCTAAATCTTTTTCATCTTGTGATAACACGGAATAACTTGAGGCGACTTGTTCCAAGATAATGCCATCGACACCCAAGCCGCAGCGTTTAATACACTTGCTGATATTTTGTACTGCACTCACCGCACCCGTAATCAAATGTACTTTTGCCTCCAATCGCACGCCTGACATACCAATGGGTTCACGAATACCTTCTTGTTGATCGATCACATATTCTTGGGCTAAGGCATGCAATAACTGGTGATCAGCAGGTAAGGGCATAGCTTTAGCACCATCTAACACCCGGTCAATATCACTCTGAGATACTTCTTGGTCTCTGATCGCCACCGTGCCTGATGAATTTAGGCTTTGGATATGACTACCTGCAATGCCCGCATAAACAGAATGAATTTGGCAGCCTGCCATCAATTCTGCCTCTTCAACGGCGCGTTGGATGGATTGCACCGTAGATTCAATATTCACTACCACCCCTCGCTTCATTCCTCGCGCAGGGCAGCTCCCCAAACCAATTATCTCTAATCTTTTATCTGGATCAGTTGCATCAGGTTCAATTGCAGCCACAATCGCCACCACCTTAGAAGTCCCAATATCTAAGCCTACGATTAGTTCTTTATCATCTTTTTTAGCCATCAAACTGCCCCATGTAAATTAGGTTTTTGTCCATTCTTCCATGCTACCGCCATGCCATTTGAATAGCGCATATCCACTGCGATAATCTCTGCTGCATATTGCTGCAATACTTTTTTATACACCCGCTTAAATCGTTGAATCCGCTGCACGGTGTGTCCTTGCCCTACAATCAGTTTCATGCCATTACTAAACGTCATTTCACTCGCTCTACGCTTATTCATTTCTAGACGTTGTAAGGTTAATCCCACCTCGGCAAAACTCGCGCTTAGCATGCTGACTTGCTGACTAATCAACTGCCGTACCTCTTCAGGGCCATCTAATATCACCAAATCCATTGGTAAAGAATTTTTAACGGGGGTGAACACCTCACCTGTAATATTAATCACCTGCTCATCGCCCCATCTCGCTAATACTTCTTGTTCATACACATGCAAAGAGACGGTATCTGGCCACACACGTTTTGTTTCTACTCTTGCCACCCAAGGCAGCGCTTCTCCTGCCTCACTGAGCAACTTCACATCCACAGACATTAAACCGCCACTCGCATATGGCCGGATCGCTTCAATTAACGCCTGTTTATCTGCATAAACAAACTCACCCACCACTTTCACATGATGAATCGGTAACATGTCATGTTGGCGTGAATACGCACTCACACCGACAGCACACGCTAGGCCAATAGCAAGCACGAGTATTCTGCCCAACCATGCACGAATCGCAGCCCAAGGCAAAGGCGTACGAACGACTTCTTTTTTCATTGTGCGTGTAGCGCCTCGTTTACTGACCATCCCTGTCGCCCTCCTGCATCAATACCAATAAACGGCCCACTAAGGATTCAAAATCAATCCCAGCCGCTTTTGCAGCCATCGGTACCAAACTATGATCTGTCATCCCTGGCACACTATTCGCTTCTAGCAAATAAAAATCACCTGCCGTATCACGCATCACATCAACCCGGCCCCAGCCTCGCATCCGCAAACCATTGAATGCTTTCAATGCTAACGCTTGGCAGAGTGCTTCATCCGCGGCACTTAGCCCGCAAGGACAGGCATATTCTGTTGTGTTCTCTGTATATTTCGCCTCAAAATCGTAGAATTCTCTCGGTGTGGTTAAGCGAATCACGGGTAAGGCTTGTTCGCCTAAAATAGCCACCGTATATTCCGCACCTGTAATCCATTTTTCCGCAATCACTTCGTTATCAAATTGACAAGCTGTTTGAATCGCAGCCATCACCTCATCCACTGCGTTCACTTTGCTCATACCAATGCTCGAACCTTCTTGCACCGGTTTAATCACCAATGGCAAGCCTAGGCGGGCAACCAGATCTTCAGGGTTAGTTTGTGTTGTCACTTGCTCAAAGTCTGGTGTCGGTAACCCTTGTGCTAACCAAAGTTGTTTGCTGATTTGCTTGTTGATCGATAAGGCTGCCCCCATCATATCGCTGCCTGTAAACGGAATGTCTAAAGCCGTTAATACCCCTTGAATTTCACCGTCTTCACCACCGCGCCCATGCAGCATCACCACTGCACCATCAAACTGCCCAGATTGCAATTGCGTTGTTACGTTATGCGCAGTATCCACTGCAACCGCATTCACGTCTTGTGCGAGTAAGGCTGCCAAAACAGCTTGACCACTTTGCAATGAAATCTCACGCTCTGCTGAGCATCCCCCCATCAATACCGCGATCCGACCAAAACTGTGTGGGCTCATAGCGCCTCTCCCACAATATGCACTTCAGGGATTAAGCGCACCCCTTGTTTTTGTTCCACTTCTGCTTGCACCCAGGTAATCAATCCCTCAATATCCGCTGCCGTTGCACTGCCATCGTTGACAATAAAGTTCGCATGTTTCTCAGAGACACTAGCACCCCCGATTCGTTTGCCTTTTAAGCCGATTTCTTCCACCAAACGACCTGAAAAATCACCTTCAGGATTACGGAAAACCGAGCCCGCACAAGGTTGCGTTGTTGGCTGGCTGGCATTGCGTCGCTTCAACAATGCTTTTATTTCAGTCAGTTCTGTTTCCGCATCACCACGTAATAAGGTTAAGGTGGCGCCAACGAACCATTCTTCTGCCGGCAAACCTACATGACGATAAGCTACATCAAACTCACTGGCGTCACGGACATGCAATTTACCTGCGCGATCAACTGTTCTCGCTTGGGCAACATGTGTCCATGTATCCAAACCATTTGCGCCCGCATTCATTGCCAATGCGCCACCTACCGTACCAGGTATCCCTGCTAAAAATGCCGCGCCTGCCAAGCCTGCTTTCGCACATTGTTTGGCCAATTTATTACACGTCACCCCTGCGCCCACTGTAACGGTAGTACCATCAATGGTTAAGTCCTGCAATGTACCCACCGTTGAAATCACCGTGCCCTCAAAGCCACCATCACGCACAAGTAAGTTACTGCCTAAACCAATCCATAACAAGGCTTCATCCGCAGGCAAACGGGATAGGAATAACG
>VAPK010300686.1_pt1 | contig 36241 bp, 34 predicted proteins | sample 3395031 | NCBI WGS metagenome assembly VAPK01 (sample SAMN08290443, study PRJNA428436) | hydrothermal vent metagenome | isolation source: Deep-sea hydrothermal vent chimney 1 | place: Pacific Ocean: Juan De Fuca Ridge
ATTCTCACCTGCCCGACAGCAGCTGCATTTTCTGGTTTGGAAAGTGAAGATCAAATCAACCTAGGCAAAAATCTACGCTATTTTGGTGATGGCTACCAAATATCAAAACTCATTCCTAACGCACAAGGCCAAAATAAACGCTATTGGCGTATCCCGGTGATGGATGGCGAGTTTTTAACCCAAGAAACGACTGGCATGGTGCGCGCTATTGGTGGCGGTAATTTTTTAGTACTCGCCACATCTCAACCACAAGCATTAACTGCATGTGAGGCGGCCATAGAAGCCATGAAAAAAATACCTAATGTCATCATGCCATTTCCTGGTGGTATCGTACGTAGCGGCTCTAAAGTTGGCAGCAAATATCCAACCATGTTTGCCAGCACAAATGATGCTTTCTGCCCCACGCTAAAAGGCAGGGTCAAAACTGAATTAAACGATGATATTGAAAGTGTCATGGAAATTGTCATCGACGGGCTAAGCTTTAAAGACATTGCTTTAGCGACAAAAGTTGGCATCGAAGCCGTTTGTAAACTCGGCGCCAAAAATGGCATCAAACGCATTTCAGCAGGCAACTATGGCGGCAAACTAGGCCCACATCACTTCAAACTACGTAAGGTACTGGCATGAGCGCGCTCACCTTTACGTTTAAAGCTTCTTCACCAGCGAGCAAAACAGTAAAACAGCTCGATTGTAGACAGCTCATACCTAGTGCCTTAGCAGGGTTGTCTAACAAAAAAGTTGCTAGTTTAGTATTACCTTGTGCATCATGTGAGCCAATGACGGTAGCTGACTTTTTTGATGTTTCAGGTGACGATACTAATAACATCATCTTTAGAAACACCAGCACACAACTTGACTATATTGGCTATGGCATGAAAGAAGGGGAAATTACCATTGAAGGTGATGCTGGTGACTACCTAGGCGCTAACATGCAAGGTGGCGTATTGGTTTGCCAAGGCAATGCAAAAGAACGCACAGCAGATAAAATGCGGCGTGGCATACTATTAATTGATGGTGATGTTGGCGCTTATTGCGGTAGCCGCATGATTGCCGGCACTGTCGGCATTTACGGTAGCACTGGGCCGCATCTAGGTTATGGGTTGAGACGTGGAACTATCCTACTCAATAAGCAAGCAAACTTATCAGCCACTTGGCTAGATTGCGGCATGCACACCCTGCCATTTTTAAGCTTACTACTCACTGCGTTTAAACCATTAAAATCCAAATTCTCCAAACTTAATAATACACGTGTTCAACGTTGGATGGGTGACGCAAGCCAAACAGGTAAAGGTGAAATCCTACTTTTTCAAGATTAAAATCTTGAGCTAGATAACTACGATATTTAGCAAAAGTGTTACCATAACGTTTTTGCAATAACTACCCTATCAACGTTTTACGATGTCGACAAACACAGCCCAATACCTCACTGCCGCACTCTATAAATTTGTACACTTGCCACACTTTCAAAGTTTGCAAGCGCCAATTCTTGCCGTGTGTATTAAAAATAACATCAAAGGCACTCTACTACTCGCAAAAGAAGGCATTAACGGCACTATTGCAGGGCAGCCAGATAATATACACAAGGTGCTTGACTATTTACGCACAGATGCTTTATTCAAAGACTGCTTTGCAGATCTCACCCATAAAGAATCATTTGCAGACAAACATCCGTTCTACCGCATGAAAGTACGTCTTAAAAAAGAAATTGTCACATTAGGGGTGCCAGGCGTGAGCCCAACCAACAAAGTTGGCACCTATGTTAAACCAGAAGACTGGAATGATCTTATCAATGACCCCGATGTCATCCTGATTGACACGCGAAACGGCTATGAAGTGGACATTGGTACGTTTAAGAATGCTATAGACCCAAAAACAACCACGTTCCGTGAGTTTCCAGAATTTGTTGAGAAACTAGATCCTGCCAAAAATAAAAAAATTGCCATGTTTTGTACAGGCGGCATTCGCTGCGAAAAAGCATCATCCTACATGCTGAGCGAGGGCTTTGAAGAAGTTTACCATCTACAAGGTGGCATTTTAAAATACCTAGAAAACGTACCCAAAGACGAAAGCTTATGGGAAGGTGAATGCTTTGTATTTGACCAACGTGTTGCGGTTAAACATGGGTTAGAAGTCGGTGAATTTGACCAATGCTACGCCTGTCGACACCCACTTTCTCCAGCAGAAGTAAAAGACGGAAAATATACTGCCGGCATCTCGTGCCCCTATTGCTATGACAGCCTAACCGAGAAAAAACGCGCAAGCCTAACCGAGCGCCAAAAACAAGTTATTTTAGCTAAACAACGTGGTGAAACCCATATTGGTAAGAAATATCTCAAAAAATAACCTAAACCACCCAATCAGCTTATAGCAAAATTAAAAAAATTATGCTATAAAAAGATTATCTTATTCAAACCTGTTTGAATAAACCATTTAGGTGGCTGACCAATCATAATAAAAAGGGGATATATGAAAACGGCACCGTTTTTAATTTTAATTTTTCTCTCTGCTTGTGTTCCAAACACTGATGAAGACTGCGTATCTAAATCAGAGCTGGATCGAGCAAATGCAAAAATAGAAACTTTGCAATCACAATTAGGATTAATGGATAGCAAGACCCCTTTGAGTAAAACCTCAGATAACCTACTCGCTAAAGAAAAACCAAAGAACACGTCCAAACATAAATTGGAAACCATCATCACTGACAAACGATGGACATACACCCAAGTCGAAGACGCAATGACAGGAGATTTAACTTACCATGCTCATGTTATCAGCTCGAACACTTTGGAGTCTAATTACACTCAAACCCGCGAACAGTATGCGAGGTTAATCCTTAGATCCAACCCCGAACTTGGTAAAAATATTATTGTTCAAATAGATACAGGGCGGTTTTACTGTAGCCTTTATGAAAAATGTTCTATCCTAGTTAGATTTGATGACGACAAACCTATTAGATTTGATGCTACAGCTACAACTGAAAACCTCACTGGTACTATTTTTATATACGACTACAGTAGATTTAAAGGTGAGATGCTCAAAGCCAAACGCTTACGTATATCGGCTGACATACATAGACGCACCACGCCAGTATTTGAATTTGATGTCAGAGGTTTTGACCAGAACAAATACAGGCCAGCAACATAAAATACGAAGTGACGCAGCATTGGTAAAAAATGCTACAAAAAATAAAACCCTCAAACGAGGGTTTTATTTTATAGGGAATACATTAAGAATGCGGCAGTGCCTCACACACAATACCATTCTTATTACGATCTAAACCGTAAATATCCAATGACATAATTTTAGCTTGATCAAGACCACTATTATTTTTAGCAATTTGCGCAGCACATGAATCATACTTTGCTTGCGCTTCTTCTTGCGTGGCAAAGTTATTGCAATCCAAATCATACTCAGCCGCTTTACCAGCAGGTTTAACGCAGTCCCCTTTCAACACCACACCATCTTTTGTGTGCTGTACACGAGACTCTTTAATGCTACCTGTACTCCATAAAGTGCCTAAATCTAAATCATAATCAAAGCTTTGAATACCAATCGCACCCAATAACAAAATGCCCAACCCTATCGCGAACCCTTTTTTGATGATGCCCAACATGTACAAGGCAATCACAATCACCACCAGCAACACTAAAAACCACAAACGGGTAGATTTAGTATTCCGTGCTTTTTGTAAAGTAGAACCACTCATATTGGCAACCATTTCATCATTAGTAATGCTGGCATCGTAGCGTTAAAGCCATACCATGTCAAAAGTTAACATTCCATTTCAAACCTAATCACGTTTACCCTTGTTCCCCACCATCAGTCTGAGTATGATGAATCAAACCATAAACTAATTAATTACAGCCATATGACAATTAACTCAGCCGTAACCGCATTGCTGGATAAAAACCACATTGCTTTCGACGTAATTGAAATTCCTTTATCAGAAAATAAAAAACCTATCCGTAACCTAGAAGAGTTATTACGTGCACAAGACAAAGACCCCGATTCTGTCGTACGAAGCTTATTATTTAAAACACCTTCTGCTGAATTTGTTCTATTAGCCGCAGCAGGTGGCGAACGTGTGGATTGGGCGGTTTTACGCAAACACTTGGGTCAACGTAAACTACAAATGGCTGAGTTTGATGATGTACCAGAAGTGACTGGCTATCAAGTAGGTGCTGTACCCCCTATTGCATTACCCGATACCATTCGAATAGTAATAGACAACCAGATTAAAAATTATGATGACGTCATTATCGGCAGTGGCGTATTAGGCTATGCGCTTGCATTAACGACTACTGATTTACTAGGGCTAATGACAACCGCTGAAACGGGGATTTTTTTAAAGAAAGAATAGAAATAAATAATAATGAAAGAAATATCAGGAATCGATCATGTAGGTATTAGAGTAACGAACCTAAAAAAGGCAAGGAGTTTTTATGAGCAATTGGGGTTTAAATTTCTCGTAGGGCCAATCGGCCCTGAGCCTGTCGCCATCATGGAACATCCTTCGGGTGTTAATATAAACTTAATTCTTAATGCAGATGCAGGCATGACTAAAAACATACTGATGGATGTGCCTGAACGATATCCTGGCTACACTCACATGGCATTAAATGTAACCGATATAAAAGCCGTCGAAGCTTCAATCAATAACATGGGGATTAAGATTACCGAAGGGCCAATAACATTGCCAGATGGAGGCGTTATGTTTTTTATTCGTGATCAAGATAAAAATGTTATTGAATTTCACCAAAATCCACCGTCATAACCACTAATAAAGATAAACCATGAAAATTATCAGCCTATTATTCATATCCTTACTACTAATATCTTGTAGCGATAGTCAGATCGAAGAACTTGCCTTTAAAAAAACGCTTGAATATGGCTTAGTCAAGTTATGTGGGGAAAGTGACAAAGCGTGTATTATCACTGTGAAATCCCAACTCAAAGGATGTATGAAAGAAAGTAATTGGCAACAATACCTAGAAAATGAAGATAGTGATGAAGAGCTAAATAAATTTACCAAAAAATTCTACGCATGTATTGTCGATGCGGAAGGAAACCCTTATTTTGAATCGAACACCTAAACAAAATAAAGTTAGATAACATCTCTACAGATAAATAATGAAAGCGCTGATAAAAGAACAACGATTCATCCCTTTTCGTAAAACCGACATCATTACTATGTGTTGCGGAGATGGAGTGCTATCGCCCCAGAAAATAAAAGCATTTAAAAGCGTTTGTAATTTACTTTCTAGCATCTTCCATTTTCAGTTTCACACGACACTAGAAAGCCTTAAAGACTGTTACGCACCCATCAACCCAGACACGGACACGGACACGGACACCAAACTAGTTTACCCAACGAGCGAAGCCGAAAAAAATCAACTAGAAACGACTTTAGTAACAGAACTCACGCAACTACTTAACGCTGCTAATTTTAAAGAAATCAACAAAGACAAATTAACCAGCGCATTGGAAACAGAGTCTATTTTTAAAATACGTTTAAATGTAAATTTTGATGATTTTAAACAAGTACTGTTTTTCCGCCGTGGTGAATCCATCAAAGAAGAAACACTTGTTAGTTGGTTTGGCTTGCGACAAAAAACCATCCAATTTGTTAACTATGGCCGGGTTGTTATGTATATTAAATTTAAAGATCAGGCCTATTTTGATGGACAAAAAAGAAAGAATCTCCTTTTCAGCCCTGGTACAACCATTATCAAATTATTTCGCAATATCCCTAGTGCCGATATCGAGATGTTGTTTCCAAATTCTGAAGTGCAAATGAAAACGATTGATAAACTGATTATAGGTGTGCCAGCGACGATAGGCGGCATATTCATGCTAGCAACCAAACTCGGCACGACGCTCATACTAATTGTTGCGCTATTATCTTTTTGGCTAGGCATCAGTGAAAAACCCATCAACCTAGACAAAAACTCGTTACTGATGCTGGCCGTTGGCTTTGGCACGCTATTTGGTTTTTTATGGAAACAGTTTAATCAATTTAAGAATAGAAAAATCAGGTTTATGAAGACTTTATCTGACAATCTTTATTTTAAAAGCCTAGACAACAATACCGGTGTGTTCCACCGCTTAATTGATGCGGCCGAAGAAGAAGAAAACAAAGAAACAATCCTCGCCTACTATTTTTTACTCTGCGCTGGTAAAGCGCTCACTGAAAAAGAGTTAGATGAGTCCATTGAAAACTGGTTTGAAACACAACATCAAACCACTATCGATTTTGAAGTTGATGACGCTATCCGAAAACTTGTTAAATTGGATTTAGTTAAAACACACAACAATACTTACATGGCTATACCACTTGATCAGGCACAGAAAAAATTAAGTACTACTTGGAATAATTATTTTAAGCTGAATACAACCTCTAGCTAATAAAAGTTTAGCCACCCCGAATTAATAAACAAAAACTAGAACCAGAGCCTTACGCCTGCCACTAACCGCGCTTCATGCGGGTCTCCACCTGCATCTTTGGTGAAGTCTTTAGTGTTGCCAAACTGGTTATACCACTCCACGCCAATATAAGGCGCAAATTCACGCAGCACTTCATAGCGCAACCTAATGCCTGCGCTAATATCGGATAGCCCACTACCTAAACCACGTGCTTTATCCGATTTTCCATAAACATTAACTTCTACTCTCGGCTGCAAAATAAGTTTTTGCGTAATAAGCAACTCATATTCAGACTCCACCCTAATAGCTGTACGCCCATGTTTGCCTACATAGGCGGTTGCATCCAACTCAAACCAATAAGGTGCTAGGCCTTGCACACCAAACGCTAGCCATGCCCGATAAACTTCATCATGGCTATAGTCATAGCGCACGCCTAATTGCGTATCCCAAAATGCAGCAATGGCATGCCCCCATAGCAATTCAGTTCTTGCCTCTTGCAGTGTGCCACGATCAAATTCACCTTCTGCTTTTAATACCGCGCGGTTATAGTCTTTGCCATACCATGCTTGAACATCATAAGCGACAGAGGTGTTGTCATCGGTAATGACTTGCTCTAAGCGGTCAACCATCAACATTGAAAAATGATGTTCATCACCTAACACTGGTCGTGGTATTTCACCAAAATCATATCCGTCAGAAAACGCATGTGGGTCACGCGCATCTGATGGCGCTTTACCCCCCTGCATAGACATCATATGGTCATCACCCATCATCATTTCACGGCTTGATGATGATGTTGATGATGATTTGGCACCATGCTGCATTTGGCCGTGGTCACTGTGATCCACACCCTCCATATTGTCCATTTCAGCATCATTTTCAGCAGCCAAAACAATGGTCACGTTAAATAACAATAACGTGGAAATAAATAGGTTAATTAATGTCTTTTTTATCATGGTTATACCCAAACACTTTATATCCAAACACTGAGCCTACTTACAGCCTAAGCTACCACCACTTCACGAAACATACCTGCATCCATGTGGTACATCAAATGGCAATGCCACGCCCATCGGCCTAACGTATCTGCCGTCACTAAAAAACTAACGCGTTGTGCAGGCTGTACACTAATGGTGTGCCTGCGTGCTTGAAAGCTACCATCTGTCGCTAACAATTCACTCCAAAGCCCATGCATATGCATTGGGTGCGTCATCATTGTATCGTTATGCAAAATCACGTGGATACGTTCGTTATGATTAAAATATACAGGGGTTGATTGCCCAAATTCAAGACCATCTAATGACCATGTGTAGCGCTCCATATTACCCGTTAGGTGAAGCTCTAGCTCACGTCCACCATCACGCTTATCTAGCGGTCCATCTATGGTGTGCAAATCTGCATACGTGAGTACTTTTCGCCCGTTATTACGTAAACCTATGCCTGGGTCATCTAGATTGGTTCGTGGCATATCAACACGCATATCAACACTTGGGCCATATTCCGTACTAGCATGATTAACCTTAATAGCCGGTGTCATGTTCATATTTTTCATGTCATGGCCAGCATGCTGCATACCTTGCATTTCCATGCCATCATGCATCATCGCGCCCATCATATCTGCCATGGTTAACCACTCGGCAGGGTCCACATCAGGCACTTCTGCTGTCAAACCAACATCAGGCGTCAATGTGCCACGCGCATAGCCAGAACGACCTATCGTCTGTGCAAAAATTGTGTAAGCGCGGTCATCCTTGGGTTCAACCAGCACATCATAGGTTTCCCCCGGCCCAAAACGAAACTCATCCACGGTAATGGGCTCTACATCTTGCCCATCTGCTTGTATCACCGTCATTTTTAGCCCAGGAATACGCACATCAAAAAATGTTTGTGTACCGCTACTTAAAAACCGTAGTCGAACACATTCACCGCGCTTAAACAGCCCTGTCCAATTGCCTGCTGGTGTTGTGCCATTCATTAAATACGTATAAGTAGCGGCAGATAAATCAGCTAAATCTGTTGGACTCATGCGCATTTGGTTCCACATACGGCGTTTATCCATCGCCTTACCTAGCCCCATTGTTGAAGCATCTTCAAAAAAATCTACCGCTGTTGGTTGATGATGGTTGTAGTAATCACTTTGTTTTTTTAAGGTCGCAAAAACATCCATTGGGTTTTTATCTGTCCAGTCTGATAGCTGCACAACATAATCGCGATCAATTTTATAACGCTCACCATGAGCAGGGTCGATAATAATCGCACCATACATCCCTGTTTGTTCTTGAAAACCAGAATGCGAGTGATACCAATAGCTACCTAACTGCTTCACCTTAAATTGATACACAAACGTTTCATTGGGCGCTATACCCCTAAAGCTTAAACCTGGTACGCCATCCATTTCTGTCGGCAACAAAATACCATGCCAATGCAATGACGTATAAACAGACAAATGATTAGTCACTCGTATGGTCACAACATCGCCCACACGCCAGCGCAATGTTGGCGAGGGAATAGAGCCATTCACTGTAGTTGCCATGCGTGGCTTACCAGTGAAATTAACCATGGTTTCAGCAATCACCAAATCAAACTCAGTACCCAACAACACTGGCGCCAAACCTGTGGCTGTATTGTTACCTTGCGCTGCTGCCGCCAACGTTGACCATGGAGAAAGGCCAAGCACAACACCACCTGCAACCAGTCCTTTAACAAACTGACGACGTGAGCTGCTTAATGACGATGTAGATTGTGGAAAATATTTCATCACTGACAAACCTTTAAATAATGAATCACTCTGTTTGCATAGAGTATTTTTGTCGTAATAAGTTGCGCACTTTTTGCAATGCAAACTATCACCATCAAATCAATTACTAAATGTTTTTTTGGTCACAACAATCAACGATGCTATGACATTGAATCATTATATATTCTTAGTAGAAAGCGTCAGCGTGGCATTGGTGCCGCCAAAACCAAAGCTATTTGACATAGCCGTTTCAATTTTTACATGATCTATTCGTTTGCGCACAATATTCATGCCGTCAGCGATTGTATCTAGCTCTTCAATATTGGCTGATGCTGCAATAAAGTTATTTTTCATCATTAGCAGGGTATAAATTGCCTCGTTCACACCAGCCGCACCTAATGCGTGGCCTGATAATGATTTGGTCGAGGCTATCGCCACTTCACTATTAGCACCAAATACTTCGCGGATAGCCTCAAGTTCTTTGCTATCACCTACTGGAGTACTGGTGCCATGTGTATTAATGTAATCTACACTTTCTTCAACACCATCTAAAGCCAGTTTCATGCAGCGTGGCACCCTCTCCGCTAGGCGCGACCATGTCGTAGCCATCGGAGGTTGCGCCATAACCAATCACTTCTGCATAAATTTTTGCACCACGTGCTTTAGCATGCTCATATTCTTATAATACAACTCGGCAGCAGCCCTTTTTAATCAAGCATCGAACACTATCGAAAATAAATGGGGGCTCCAACTCCCCATGCACCTTTTTGAAGGTTGAGGGGGTAGCAGTGAAGCGGAAGAGTAATGCTCTGCCCCATAGAAATCTATTCCACTTACCTGTCTGGATTTACTACCTTAACGCGTTTATTAGCCGTCACAAATAAATCACCATGGCGTAAGCCCACACAAATCTCTACTTTTCCTGTTAATTTGGGAACCCATGCAACAGCGGATAAGGTCGAAGATTGACGCGTGTCGTCTATGCTCCATTCAAATGGCCCATTTATCATGCCAGTTAGCCCTGTCGCAAAGACTTCTGCTCGCAAGGTGACGGCTGACCCGCAAAAAACAGCACCAGACTCAGGCTCTACAATTTTAAGTTTAAGTTCCGGCGGCTCCCCCGACCACTCTGTAGTGGCCGTAACTGTATTGAAACCATCATATGCCACTACTTCTATCAAGCATTTTTTCCCGACTAGCTGTTTTGGGGCTACAAGTAGTTCCTGGTTTGTTAATAACGATCCTAAGCGGTACCACGAATCACCGCCATCGCTACTTGCACGAACATAATAGTTAAGAATTTTTTTGTCAGGGTGCTCGGCGATCCACTTTACGCGCACCAAGTTCTCGTATTCACTGACATCTATGCTGGATATAACAGGTTCATTCAAAGGCTTAATAATCTCACCAACTTTAATTCCATTGTATAAAAAAATAATAATATCAACATCTGCAGTAATTGGTGGTTTTGCATTTACGGCATAAAAATCTGCAGTTGATTGAGGACTTCTGTCTCCTAGTTTGTCTTCGGATGTTTTAGAATGACTATGTGTAAGAAGTGAAGCCCCCCATGTTAGACGAAGCTGATCTCCACAGTAAAGTTCCATCTGCAAAGGAGAGTCTTCTAACTTTTCTGAACCTCTTGAATTGTTTGACATATAAGACGGTCGGAGCTTTAGCTCGCCGCCTAATGACATAACACCGGATATTCGTAAATATTTATATTTATGTTTCATAGACCTGCCCCTAATAAGTCGAGTATTCTAGCTATGCTCCAACCCTCTCGAATAAGCCGTGGTCTTACATCGCGGCGCATAAAGGCTAGTAAATAAACATACTGAGCGACGTTAACCCAAGGTCCTGCTGCACTGTTCATGAGATTCGTTGTAGTGGTAGGAAAAACAGTTCTTGTTCTAACTTCCACACCAAATTCACCTATATTCCCATTGCCGTGATTCATTCCCAATACATGCCCAATCTCATGCGGTGCTGTTCTCTGTGCGGTAGCCAGATTGGCAGCGGTTCGAGGCGTGAATGTAATCCAATTGGCTTTGCGGTAGCGAAATATTGTCCCAGATCTGGCAGTACCAATAATGCCCGGAATTCCTGATCTTGCTGCTTGCGGTACGGTTGCACACCAAACTTCTCCATTGTCTTCAAACTCTTCTGCCACCTCTTCCAGGTCATCCATCAGCGAATCTTGAGCAAGACTATTATTGCGCCAATTACCCGCTACATCATAGTCACGATTTGTAATGATTACTGGATTACTGGTAGTAAATAACCGAAGGTTTGATTCTCCAAGAGGAAATCCAGACCTAATATCTGCAATTCCAAGAGTTCTCTCTGCGGGGGTAGGGCCGGCAGTCGCTCGGAAATTGTCTATAACATCAATCGGTACAATATCGAGCGTAGGTGACGGGTAAGCCTCTATTTCCAAGGTTCCAGTCAGTCTACGCCAGCGACTCCATGGGTCGGTCGAAAACACCTCCACCTCTATTTCGAACCTCCCCTGTATCTCGTTGAATGGGACTTCAACATTTAGCGTATCAGTGATCGTGCCACGAGCAATACTGCCGTTCGGTGGTGCGCCACCATAACCAGTATCTGCATTCACAAATGTCCCTAGAGTTCCACCGGATGAAAGCCCGCGCACTCTGGCTCTAGCCGTAATGTTTTGTAACCTCCCATCAACATTGTAGGTCGCTGGCAGTCCTGACGAAACATAGATTCGAGCCAGGGTGCGCTTCCCTTCGATAATGGGAACAGTATTTGATGCTGACGAGTTGTCACTAACGAAGGTCTGTATTACTTGTACTGCCTCGATGCCGTGAAGAGCCGGCAGTGTATTTTGACGGATGTGCACAATGACTTCTGACTCGACTGATCCACAACTGTTGCTCGCTGACAATCTGTAGACAGCATCGCCATCGGCGTTGATATCCATCGTGATTGTCTCCGACCTTACTATTCGCGACCTACCAATCATGTTCTCAGATACGCTGAATGGTTCGCCATATGGGGTGCTCAATGACACTTCAATTGTGTCGGCGTTTTCAACCACCCAGGACAGTCGAATCGAGTCGTCAGGCTGAGCTCTCCATTCACCTCTCCCGTTAACCTGAAAGCCTTTGATTTCAGGAACTGTGCCTAGAAACCTGTTGGCCTCCAAGCACGTCGGGCAGGCAGGTGCAAGCCGTGGAAGCCGTGGTGCCATTACGGGCATGCCAGAACCAAATGGTCGACACTCAATTGCAATCGAGTTTATGTCGTCGACTCGGTCTTCGTACCCGCTCCAATATGCATTCCATTCGGATATAGCATCGTCGTCAAAAAACCCTACGCAACCTCCTCGTGCCCAGTCGGGCACTGTAAAGCTGATACGAGTGTCAGTCCAGTTTTCAGGTGCCACCTCAACATCGTCACAACCACGTTCAGATGGCATGCTAAGGCGTATGTTTGAAGGTTGCGAATCGCCAAAATCAACGCCTTCAATCTCAAGCACATCCCCAGCACATGCCTGCCGAGTAACACGTGTAATATTATCTGCAAAAGTGATTCTACTAATGGGCGCTGTGTCTCTGTACTCACCTAGTTCCTCTAGCAAATCGATAATATCTTTCATGCAAAGACGTCTTCTCAATGCACAGTTATCGAGTGGAGGTCTTCCAAACCTTCCTGGTCCGCGAATAGGATCTCCTTCAGGGTCACCAACTGGACCATCTATTGGATCGCCAGGAGGAAAAATACCTTCAGCGCCCTCGCTCCAGCGATCAATAAGGGCCTCAGCATTCTCACGAATACGGTCCAAATTCTCAGCATCACTATGTGGCTGAGCAGACTCGAGCCAGTCTGCCTGATCAAATAGTCTTCCTAGCCTGCGTAGAAGAGTGTGCCGATCTGCCCGATCACGAGCCACCAAGACTGCAGCGTTACCAATCACGACTAAATCTCCAACTGTTTCAAATTGGCAAGGACCAATCGAGACAGGGTCCTCCGGAAGGGGCTCTTCATTCCAGAAATCATCTGCTGGGGTTAACTCGATCCAATCGCGAAATTCAGATTGCGTTCCTTTGCCCTCCAAGAATTTCATTGCGCTTCGGCAAGTCGCGTCAAAGCGAGTTGAAAATTTCTTCCACTCTACTGGAACTGCATCAGCATCCCCTATGCTTTGAACAATTCCATCAAATAGCCCACGGCCTCGAGGCTGCACGCTATCCAGGCTCTTTTGATCTAAATCTAATTTTCTCGGTACCATTTGCATACTCCTCTAAGTTTAGAGAAACCAATATGATTTACAGATAATTACTGCTTTTTACTGTGTATATCTGCAACCAGCGTGTCCAAAATGCACTCTCAATCATACCGAGCTGAGTAGAACGCTAAAAAACAGTTAACTGTTAGTGGATAGCAATCCTAACGCACTTTTCTTTATAAATTAATAATAATTATCATTAAATTCCCCTGATCCCGGCTTGGAAATAGTGAAAATGATGAAAGCCGTGCTTGTATAATGGTTTGAGATAAACCATTCCATCGCCCATCGGGTGCAAACACGGGAACCAAACCCTTGCCTGTAAGCCCTCTATAGCCATCTCTGCACACTTGGTCTAATTGTGCTTTCTAACCTTGCATGCACCCCCCGATAAGCATCTGCAAGACAAGTTACCTTAAGTTAATGGCGTACTAACAAATCCCGTGGCACTATTAATTTGAATCATTATAAATTTTTAGTTGATAGCGTGAGCGTGGCATTAGTACCGCCAAAACCGAAACTATTTGAAAGTGCGGTTTCAATCTTCACGTTATCAACACGCTTACGCACAATATTCATACCATCAGCTATTGCATCTAACTCCTCAATATTAGCTGATGCCGCAATAAAATCATTTTCCATCATTAACATTGTGTAAATTGCCTCGTTCACACCTGCCGCACCTAATGCATGGCCTGACAATGATTTAGTCGAGGCTATCGCCACATCGCTATTAGTGCCAAACACTTTACGGATAGCCTCAAGTTCCTTGCTATCGCCGACAGGCGTACTAGTGCCATGTGTATTAATGTAATCGACACTTTCTTCAACACCCTCTAAAGCCAGTTTCATGCAACGCATCGCACCTTCTCCGCTTGGCGCCACCATATCGTAGCCATCAGATGTTGCGCCATAACCAATCACTTCCGCATAAATTTTTGCGCCGCGTGCTTTAGCATGCTCGTATTCTTCTAACACGACGATGCCACCACCACCTGATATGACAAAACCATCACGATTAGCATCATAAGTACGAGACGCCTTATCGGGTGTGTCATTATATTTACTGCTAAGCGCACCCATCGCATCAAACAAGTAACTCATGGTCCAATGCTCTTCTTCGCCACCACCAGCAAATACAATATCTTGCTTACCCAATTGGATTTGCTCAACACCAGCGCCAATACAATGCGCACTGGTAGAACAGGCGGAACTAATACCGTAATTAATCCCTTTAATTTTAGCGCCTGTTGCCAAACATGCAGCAATACCGCTGCTCATAGTTTTAGTCACCATATAAGGCCCTACCCGGCGGATACCTTTTTCAGCAAGCGTATCTGTACCTTGCAACATACTTTCTGTAGAGGTACCACCAGCACCGACTATTAAGCCCGTGCGAACATTTGAAACTAAATCTTCTGGCAAGCTAGCATCGCCAATAGCCTCTTGCATCGCTAACCAAGCATACGCATGGCCCTTAGCCATGAAACGTAAAAGCTTGCGATCTATTAATTCTTCTATATTTAAGTTCTTAATATCGCCAGCAACATGTGACCGCATACCGCGATCAGCATATTCTTGCTTGAATGAAATGCCCGACTTGCCTTCGAATAAACTATTTTTAACTTCTTCTTTATTATTTCCAAGGCTAGATACGATGCCTAATCCTGTAATCACTACACGCTTCATCACGTGACTCCTGAGTTTTAAAAGTTATCTGTTCGTGTAAACAAGCCTACACGTAAATCATTTGCTGCATATATTTCACGACCATCTAATGACATTGTCGCATCTGCGATACCCATTACCAATTTACGTAAAATCACACGTTTTAAATCAATGGTATAGGTTGCCATTTTTGCAGTCGGTAACACTTGACCAGAAAATTTAACTTCGCCAGCACCTAATGCGCGCCCCCTGCCAAGCCCACCTTTCCAACCCAAATAAAAACCAACCAACTGCCACATTGCATCCAAACCTAAACAACCTGGCATAACCGGGTCCCCTGTAAAGTGACAATCAAAAAACCATAAATCAGGGTTAATATCTAATTCAGCGATCATTTGGCCTTTACCGTATTTACCGCCATCTTCTGTGATACTGACAATACGATCAAACATTAACATTGGCGGTAACGGTAATTGTGCATTACCCTCTCCAAACATCCCACCCTTACCACACGACAACAACTCCTCTTTGGTATAGCTATTTTGTTTTGACATATAAATTCTTTTGAAAAGTTATTTAGGTTATTAAACTCATGGGCTCACTATTACAAACGCTGCCATCAGCACACAATAATGGATTATCCACTATTTTTAGCCTATGTGCGCCATGCAAGCATATAAAATATCACCTAGGGTCAATAACACAATGATTACAATTACTTTTTTACATGGAATTTACACACTAAAGTCCAAGCAGTCATTCAACATTAGAAACTTAACATTATCATAATATTTATTCTGCATCATCATGCGCTAGCACAATATCGACTAACTTTTGTGGGTTATCAATAAACGCAAAATGCCCGGTGTTAGGAATTGTTTTCATCAAAACATCTAATGCTTTAGCGGTGTTGTTACGTTCTGTACTAGTTGACCAATCAAATTCACCATAGACTAACTTTACCGGTGCCTTTACATCAGCGTAATAATCTTTAGCTTTACGCCATGAACGCCATCCAGAGAATGTTTTACGCTCTACATAACGGTAGCCTCGTCTATAGCCTACCCGGTTAAATTCAGTTAACAAACCATTTGGCATTTTTGTCCTCTTCCGCAAACCGCCGCGTAATATGATGCCTAAAAATAATTTATTCTCAAGAAAAGCATTCATAGCACCCAATATCGGCACCGCAAAACTACCAATAACAATATTCGCAAATAGATTCCCGCGCCGCACACCATCACCGTAACGCTTTTCATAATCATAAGGGTTGCTAGCTACGATAGTTTTCACTCTATCTGGACAAGCAGCACCTATCGTTAAAGCAAGCGTTCCACCAATAGACTCCCCAACCAATGTCACATCCTTAAGATTAAGCTTCTCAATAAAACTAATTATTTGTTGCCTAAAATAGGGTTCGTCATAGACTGCTGTTTTATCAATGGTCGAATAACCGTGTCCAGGCAAATCAACGGCATACACCGTAAAATATTCAGCTAATCTTGGGATTACTTCTTGAAAATAGTCTAGCTGTGTACGAATAGTATGCATAAGAATCAATGGTGCACCACTGCCAGCATGCAAATAACGCAATGACACATCATGACCAACATCTTGATAAAGTACCTGCCCTATATCTTGTAGTTCCATTTTTATCCTTTCATGTTTCTGTATGAAAAATGCAAAAAACGCCATTTTAATTGAATGAGCGTTCAATAATTAACAACTATAACTATAATTGAATACATATTCAAGTATAATTTACACACTGATTTAGTTTAAAGGGGGATTAAAGTGGCTAGGCCAATAGAATTTGAACGGGATGACGTGTTGCGTAAATCAATGAAAGTATTTTGGCAGCAAGGATATAAAGCAACCTCAGTAAAAGACATAGTACATGCAACCAAAGTGCAACCTGGCAGCATATACGGTGCTTTTGGTAACAAGAAAAAGTTATTTATGGCCTCACTAGAATACTATTCTAACGACATGAATAACCTTGTCAAAAAGACCCTATATGCAGACACCCCCCCTTTAGAAAACATAAACAACTTTTTTCTAGGCATGTCACAGCACTCCGAGAAAAATGGCATTAACAACGGCTGCTTATTAGTGAACACATTATTAGAGCTATCAACAATCGATCAAGAGACCAAAGAAATTGTATGTAAAATATTTGCAGATTTGGAATCAAGATTTACAGAGGTGTTAAATAAGGCAAAAGAAGAAGGTGCAATTGCAAGCAATAAAACCCCAGAAATGCTCGCTAAAATGCTTATTGTCGGCATGTTTGGCCTACGTGTATACAGCAAGGCAAACCCAAGCCAAGCACAACAAAAAATTATTATTGACGCACTCATATCTACACTAAAACAATAAACTTCCTGTATATGAAATTCTAGGCTTACAAGATAATATAGATTATCAGCAGCCTAGTTCCGATCACATAGAATGTGAAGCTCATTTTGTCTTAGCTTCACGCGCTAGCAAAGCCCTCTTGTGCTCAACTCCCCAGCGATACCCACTCAAAGCACCATCACTTTTGATCACACGATGACATGGAATGGCTATCGCCAAGATGTTAGCTGCACATGCCCCTGCAACAGCTCTTACAGCTTTTGGAGAGCCAATACGAACTGCAATGTCCTTATAGCTTGCTGTAGAACCCACTGGGATTTCACATAGCGCCAGCCAGACGCGTTGTTGAAATGCAGTACCCCTAATATCCAGTGGAAGATTTAAACCAATTGCGGGTGTTTCTATAAAACCTACAACCTTAGCAACAAGATGTTCAAAATCCGCATCACCTCCTATTAAGTTAGCTTTAGGTAACCTGTCTTGTAATTCACGTATCAATACTTCAGGATCATCACCTAAAGAAATCATGCAAACACCTAATGTACTACTTGCAACCAAAATAGTTCCTAAAGAGCATTCGCCTAAGGCAAAATGTATGTCTGCATCTTTACCGCCGGCTCGATAGTTAGTTGGGGTCATGCCTAATATTCGCTTAGATTTCTCATAGAAACGGCTATTAGAGTTGTATCCAGCATCAAAGATTGCTTCAGTAACAGTGCCACTATGTCCTAATTTGTTACGAATGCGCTTGGCTTGATGTGCAACGGTGTAAGCTTTTGGTGTAAGACCAGTTACCTTTTTAAAAATGCGATGAAAATAATAAATGCTCATCCCTGCATGTGACGCGAGCTGCTCTAAGCTGAGTGTTTCTTCAGCATTTTCAATCAGTTTGCAAATTTCAGACACCTTGGCGGCATGTTGCTCAGCTAATGAGATTTGGTCTGGCTTACAACGCTTACAAGCGCGAAATCCTGTTAGTTGAGCCTCCTCTCTGGAGGTATAAAACGCTATGTTCTCTGGCTTTGCTAGGCGCGAAGGGCAAGAAGGACAGCAATACACCCCTGTAGCTTTAACCGCATAATAGAATTTCCCATCTGCAGAAGCATCACGCATCACGACCATTGCCCAGCGAGGATCTTGCTCTATGTTATTAGCCAAGGTATGCCTCTTCACTGTAACTGCCATATTAATTTCCTAAGTCTGGGTAACGACACCACATTAACTAAAAGTAGAAAGTTAAACACTCCGAGTCTTGCTTTCGAATTAAGGTATATTATTAATAACCTTCAATTTCGCGAATGCTAGCATTGAAGCTCATACATACTGATACTGTTAAATTTAGTTGATATATTGCGGCTTCCTATTTTTCTTTACAGCATATTGTTGCGCTGTTGGCGATAATTCACACACCCACAATCGTAGGCTTTATTTCATTGAATATCTGTTTGATTTCGAACAACTCTTTATCTTTAATGTTGAGCAACAAAGCAACTTCGGCAAGCAGGTAAAAAAGGATTTTCCAATCGTCTTCTGAAATATACAGTCCTTCATGCGCTTTGTGCATGTGCCTCCCCGTATAATGGTGCGGCCCACCTGTAGCTTGACATAAATACTCGACAAGATATTGCTTCTCTTTACGTATGCTATCTATACCCCTGTTTTTCCAAAACCGTCCTAGCTCTGGATCTGCGCGCAAGCGAGGAATTAGCTCATCCACGAAAATAGAGATGGCAGAATAACCGCCCAACCTAGAATAAAGTACGTCATTTATCGGGCTTTTAATACCCAACGCTTGGATACGTGAAGTTAAAGTGGTTGGCTTCATGCCTAATAGGACTGCCGCCCCTTTACTACCTGAGACTTTCCATTGCGCGCACTCTAATGCTGCAATAAGGTTTTTTCGTTCGAGTTGACGAAATTCATTTTCAGACAAAAATGTTTCGGGTATTCTTTCAGCGACATTAGCTACCGTCTGAGAAATTTGTTTAAGTGCATCATCGGGCAACGCAGAGTCGAGACGAAAGTGATCTTTAGATAAGATAACAGCACGTTCAACCACACTTTTAAGCTCTCTAATGTTGCCAGGCCAGCTATAGTCTCCGAGCATTGCCAATTGTTCACCCGACAAGGGCGAAAAGGATTTATTGAATTCTTTACAAGCAGCAACATAAAAATGTTGAGCTAGCAATGGAATGTCTTCTTTACGTTTACGTAATGGTGGCACACTGATAGGAAATGTACTTAGGCGATAATACAAATCTTCACGAAATCTATTTTTTTCTACTTCTTCATCTAAAGCTCGATTGCTAGCTGAAATAATTCTAACATCCACATGTAGCGTGATGTCAGAGCCAATACGCTCAAACGACTGTTGCTGTAGAGCGCGCAATAATTTACCTTGCAAGTCAATAGGTATCTCACCGATTTCATCCAAAAATAAAGTACCTTTATTGGCTAATTCGAAGCGCCCTTTACGGTCTTTATCCGCCCCTGTAAATGCACCTTTAATATGACCAAAAAACTCACTTTCAAATAGCTCACGAGGAATAGAAGCACAATTCACAATCACCAACGGCTCGCTCGCGCGATTGCTTTCTTGGTGAATCATATTAGCGACTAGCTCTTTACCCACACCAGATTCCCCGCTAATCAGAACCGGCGCATTAGTGATAGCTACTGATTTTATGCGCTCACACATTTGGATTATCGCCGCACTACGGCCGATGACTTGATTGATAGTAGCGTTTGGATTACTCATTAAATGACACCCACTTTGAAACGATATTATTTACTAAATATCGTAACTATATACTAAATTTCATAAAATAATACCGACATATCAAACTTTATCTAGATAAATTAATTTGGATATGAATGTAACTAATTGTTATTTAATGCTTTATTGTGGATTATATGTTTGGCATATTTGTTGCTCAGTAGTATTTAAGGCGAAAATTTATCGTCTTATTTACTTTACTTACACTGGAGAATTTAATATGCGAAAAACTAAACTTATTTTTGCCATCCTGCTGACAGTACTTGTCCATACTGCTGAGGCACATGAAGGGGATGCCACAAATATCAAGCCGCTTTCTTTTGGTAGTGACCAAACCATTATTGATCTAAATAAAATTACTTGGTCGCCACTAAAAGTAGAAGGACTAGCGATAGGCGCAGAAATTGCTGTACTTAGAGGTGATTTAGGCAAAGACCACAGTGAATCTGTACTAAGACTACCACCAAATTATGTAGTGAGAAATCATACACATACTAGTGATGAATTGTATGTTTGGATAAGCGGCTCATTTACTTTGACTGCTTTCGATGGGAAAGAAACAGTTTTTGATGGTCCAGCTTACATTAGCTTTCCAGGCAATGCACCTCCACACGCCCTAAAGTGTGGCAGTAAAGAGCCATGTTTATTTTACCTACGTTATTCACGCCCTTTTGACATTAAATACGAATAAATAATAATGCTTAAATTATTTGCACAAAAGGTTTGGCATAGCCGAGACTTTTTCCGTTTAGCAACATCGCTTGTATTGCTCGTTTCTGCAGCGATATTACAACCAACGATACAGGTAAAACGTGATATTAGAAATTATCTATTGGTTGTAGATATCTCGCAAAGTATGAATGTTGAAGATGTCACTATCAAAGGTGTATCGAGCAGCCGTCTTGCGTACACTAAAGAGATGCTACAAAACATTGTAGCTAACATGCCGTGTGGGACTGGAGTTGGCATTGCCATTTTCGCCGGCACAGGCATTGCTGCACTTTATACTCCTTTGGAAGTATGTGAAAATTATTCAGTGATCCTAGACACCATTAGCCACCTTGAATGGAGGAATGCTTGGGCTGCTAATAGTCAAATTCGTCAAAGCCTTTTTTCATTGGCAACCGTGTTAAGGTCATTCTCAGAGCCAGCTCAAGTTGTTTACTTTACAGATGGTGAAGAAGCACCAAAGCTACATATATTTAACACTAAAGATTTATCTAGCTTTCAAAAAAGTAGTGATTGGCTATTTGTAGGTATTGGAAGCGAAAAAGGAGCTGGCATCCCAAAGTTTTCCGACCAAAATCAGTTAATCGGCTATTGGTCAAATGACAGCTTTGCTGTACAACCTGGCATTTCACAAATTTCTCAAGGCAATCTGGGTGCGCGAGATACAAGTGTAGCAATCAGTGAGAATGACACTTACCAGTCAAAATTAGATGAGAAATACTTAAAATCATTGGCAAAAGAAATAGATGGTGATTATGTTAGAGGCGACAATTTAGTCTCTGTACTCAGTGCGATGAAAGACCAAAAGCCAGCAGCACACATAGTCGCACCTATGGATGTGAGCTGGGTATTGGCTTCGTTGGCAGGACTAGTTCTAATCAGCGCCTATTTACCAAGGCGCATGATTAGCATAAATAAAGACTCTGGACGAAAAGTAAGTAAGAAGCCAATCCTAACTTTTGAGGCGTCGCAACTTACAAACTACGATGATTTATAGGCATGAGTCATTAGAAGCATGAGATTATCATCAAATGTAGACTTACCTAATAATTTCAGGCCAAATGATTTTCTTAAATTTCATAGTCGTGATTCATTAGGAGTTTCTGAACGAATAACGCCCACTAGTCTTAAAAAAGGTGTTTTGTGGTCAGGGTCTCCCGCGTGTATTAGTTTCAATTTTGAAGCTGGCAAAGTCATAGCCCAATTGTCGTTAGATGTTGAAGCTCATGCGAATAATGAAACTAAATTTGAATCTTTAGTACTTCATATGCTTGGTCTTACTCAGTCAACGTCTGTCTTTGAGAATACATACCGAAATCATCAACAGATTGGCACCCTTATTGAAAAGCAGCATGGTTTGCGTGTTCCTCAAGCAGCTTCATTATTTGAGGCACTAACATGGGCCATCACTGGTCAGCAAATCAGCATCAACGCAGCAATTTCAATTCGCCGCAAGCTAATTCAGCATATAGGGATCATACATTCATCTGGTATAGCTTGCTATCCAGATGCGGAAAGGTTGGCATTGCTTTCTGAAACAGATTTCAGAAAGATCGGGTTTTCTAAAAATAAAGCAGACACTCTAATTGCTATCAGCAATATGGTGTTGGACAAGCGCTTACCCCTAGATGAATGGGTTATTACTAAACCAATAGATGAAATCACACAAAAGCTTCTTAGCGTAAAAGGAATCGGCCGATGGACTGTCAACTATACTCTGTTACGCGGACTGGGCTGGTTAGATGGCTCACTACATGGGGATGTTGTAGTACGTAATAAACTAAGCCTATTACTTGGCAGTAACAATCAAATAACTGAAAAAGAAGCCACTTTATGGCTTGGACAGTTTTCACCTTGGCGAGCTTTGGTTGCTGCGCACTTGTGGGCCATGGAAAACTAAATCTGCAGTAGAAATCGAAGTGTTAAACCCTATTGCCACTACCTTATTCAACTACTCTAAAAACTAGAATTTCATCCCCCGTATTAAAGTTGAATTGCCAGTTTCCGCCTGCCGCAACAGCTATATACTGAATATCATTAAGCATGTATGTGATTGGTGGTGCATTAACACCTGCCAAGGCCTTGTATGTCCAAAGAAGCTTTCCTGTCTCAGCATCAAAAGCGTCAAACATTCCGTCGCCTTCCCCTGCAAATACAAGACCCCCAGCCGTTGCAAGAACACCGCCTACAAGTGGTTGGCCGGTTTTATATTGCCATCGAATATGCCCTGTATTTCCATCAATTGCGCTTAAAGTACCACCTCGCTCTTTTTGTGAGAAATCCATATAAGAGTAACTTGTCCAAGGTTGACCTGGTTTAGCTGTTAATGGCTTCATGTAATATGTGGCAGGGTGATGTACTCCTTCGACGAAGTATGTGCTAGTCAATTCATCCCAAGCAGATGGTGACCAAGAAGCACCACCAAGAATTGCTGGCGCTATTTCAACACCTTCTTCAGTAGGCGTCGCAAAAAGATTGCGCTGTGGTACAAAAGGTTCAGATTTGAATAAAAGCTTCCCGGTTTCACGATCAAGAAAATATACCCAACCCGTCTTGCCCGCCACAGCGACAGCAGGGACTTTCTTTTTCTCTTGAGCAACATGGGTTAACACAGGCGGGCTGGCCACATCGTATCCCCAACGATCGTGTGGAACGGTCTGAAAGCTCCAAACAAGCTTTCCGGTGTCTAGGTTAAGAGCAATGATGCTGCTAGTATAAAGATTGTCCCCAGGCCTAGTTTGATCATCCATTGGAGGCGCAGGGTTTCCTGTGCCGAAATATAACAATCTACGTCCCGTATCAATGGCAGGGGTGCTCCAAATTGAGCCCCCGCCAATGCGCCAGGTATTAGTCCATTTCTTAGCATTAATCCACTCCTGATCTAGATTGCGATTTAAGTACACCCCACCTGGAGTTGTCGCGCTAAATTTACCGACCCAAGTTTCATCCTTAACCGAATACCAACGCCATAGTTCTTTACCAGTTGCAGTATCAAATGCTGCCATGAACCCTCGCAGACCATTGTCACCCCCTGAAAAACCTACGATTGATAAATTAGCATCACCTTTATCTGCCTGATCCAGATGCAGCCCATAACCAGCACCCGTAATCCCCACAAAAACTTTACCATCAAATACTTGTGGTGCCATATTAGCACCATAGCCAGTGCCACCTTTGACATCAGCTCCTTTAAAAGCCGAGTTTCCAAGTATAGGCGCAATCGCCTCCCTCACCATAGGGTCACTATTAGTGATATCTATATCCCATATAACTTTGCCATCTTTCTGTCTGAGTGCTAACAATCTGTTATCGATGGTCGCCATAAAAACTTTGCCATCACCAACGCCAACACCTCTATTGACCGGTCCACAACAAAACTCTTTTGTACGTAAAATATGGCGATATCTCCAACGCTCAATACCTGTATCTGCATTCAAGGCCAGAACATCGTTAAAAGGGGTTGTTACGAACATCATTCCTTCAACAACTATAGGCGAAGTTTGGAACGAATCGATTTTACCAGTATGAACCTTCCATGCTAATTCGAGCTTTGAGACATTAGTCTTATTTACTTGATTGAGTAAACTAAATCGACTATTTCCATAATCTAGACCATGCAAGGGCCAATCAGCGTTATCTCTAGCAACCACAACGCCCGTATACATCATAATGAATAAAGCGGACGTTAAAATTAACAAATTGAAATTGGCATAACGGATTACACTGAAGTTAGTGTGTTGCATATCACTACCTACCTTAATTAGTTAGAATAATTAACAATCTAGCAATACTCACTATTAAATACACTCCGATTCTTGCTTTTAAATAGTCAATTAGTAGCATTAAAAAAATAACAGCCTTTGTAAGGCTGGCGCTTTACATAATTTTTGGATTGATGAGAAGTGCTTAGAAATCACTCAAGCAAGATAGTAAGACTCAGTAGCCTTTATTAATCAGCAGTCTTCATTAAAGAGTATTAGCATCTCTAACTTGGATGTTCAATGCCTTCTGCAACGGTCCTTAATGTTACTGCATTACTGTAATTTTAAGTTCCAAATTAAAAAGCAAGATTCGGGGTGGCAGCTTCAATATTCAATGATAATCTACCCTCTCATACAACATGAGGAGAATGTGATGATTGAAAAAATTACTACAATGCGTAAAAAATTCCGGGAAATGCACGCTGAGGGAAATTTTATCTTGCCAAATGCTCATGATGTCGGTAGTGCAAAAATATTAGCCGATATGGAATTTGGTGCAATCGCAACAACTAGCGCTGGTTTTGCTACATCTATTGGTATGGAAGATTTTTCGGTTCCGATGGAAACGTCCTTGAATTATTTCCGTAATTTGGTTGAAGAATCTAACTTGCCAATAAATGCTGATTTTGAATCCGGCTTTGCTATTAATCCAGCGGATGTTGCGGACAATGTTTTGTTAGCAATAAAAACTGGCATTAGTGGCATCTCTATTGAAGATAGATGGAATAATACTTTATTAGATATAACACTCTCCGCTAATCGTATTAGAGCAATACGTGAAGCCATAGACTCTATAGACCCTAATATAATTTTGGTCGGGCGTTCAGAAGGCTTTCTTGTTGGAGAAAACAGCATAAGCAATACCATTGAAAGACTCAAAGCCTATTCTGATGCGGGAGCAGATGTGCTGTATGCACCTGGCGTTACGGACGAGTCAGACATAAAAGCTGTTGTAGACGCTTTGCACCCTAAGTCAGTTAACGTTCTTCTTATTGGAACTGAACAAACTGTAAATCGCTTATTTTCGCTCGGTGTCAGACGAGTTAGTGCTGGAGGTTTTCTGACCCAAGCAACGTATGTCCGTTTTTTCAAGGCTGCGAATATGCTTAAGCTTAACGGTAAATTAATGGAGGATAGCTTTCAAAAAACTAGTGCGTAATAGGAAACTAAAAAACGAGTAGGGAACGATATTTTTGATGAAGCTCGTTATTAAGTGTGATGCATACATCGTATTTTTTAAATACCAATGCATCAATAAATATAATTTACACGCACTATACTAATCGGTATACTTTTTATTAAATTCAGTATAGTATTGTTACATAATGTTACAACTTAACTTTTAATCATTCACTACATTTAATTAGGAAAAAACGATGAGCGACCGTCAACTGGCCGACTGGCGTCAACATGCGCTAACTTTAGAAACAGAAGTGAACAAGGTGGTGGTAGGACAAGAAAGCCCTATCCGCTTGATCACCACCTCTATTTTCGCGCGCGGACACGTCCTACTGGAAGGTGATGTTGGTGTAGGTAAAACCACCCTACTCCGTGCAATTGCTCGCGGTGTTGGTGGTGCTTATCAACGTATTGAAGGCACAATCGACTTAATGCCAAATGATTTGATTTATCACACTTACCTAGGCGAGGATGGTAAACCACACGTTAGCCCAGGTCCGATACTACAAGCAGGTGAAGATTTATCGATATTTTTCTTTAATGAAATCAATCGTGCACGCCCTCAAGTGCATTCACTGCTATTACGGGTCATGGCAGAACGTACATTGACTGCCTTTAATAAAGAACATCACTTCCCACACATGCTGGTCTTTGCAGACCGTAACCAAGTGGAAAAAGAAGAAACATTCGACATCCCATCAGCAGCACGTGATCGCTTTATGATGGAAATCCCAATCATCGTCCCACAAGACCAAGCCATTATGGAATCACTTGTGTTTGATACACGCTTCCATGATGTGGACCAATTAGTTTCAGGGGTACCTGAAGATATTCTAGACTATAAAAAGCTCAATGCATTTGGTGCTATCCTACAAGACAACATCACAGCAAGCCCTACTTTACGCCAATATGCACTTGATTTATGGCGTGCAACAAAATCACCGTTAGATTTCGGCATTAAAGTGTCAGGTGTGGACATGAATCGCTTAGTACTGTCGGGGGCCAGCCCACGTGGCATGGCAATGTTACTACGTGCAGCACGTGTTAATGCTTGGTTAAACGAACGTGAGGCTGTGTTACCAGACGACATCCATGCAGTATTCCATGAAACGATTGCGCATCGTGTCGTATTTAGTCCTGTGTATGAAATGCGTCGCACTGAAATCGCACGTGAAATGCTTGATGGCATTATCAATGTCATTGCGGCCCCTTAATCAATACAAGTAGATAATGAAATATTGATTTTATGCGTCCAGACCACATAAAAGAATTTAACTACCATATCAACTGGCGCTCAAACTCACGCCGGCCAGGTAACCATCGCAGCAACCAGCGCGGCATGGGCATGGAGTTTCGTGGCCACGCCACCCTAATCTCCTACCCAGATCCAAGACGGATTGATTTACGCCAAACCATACGCGATCCAATGGAACAAATTCACGTACGTATCTTTAATCAAAAAAGTGCGACGCCCATTTTTGTTTTATGTGATATGTCCGGCTCTATGCAATACGGTAGCCAACAAAGCAAAATCTCTATCGCTGGTGACATTGCGCAATCTGTCGCGCAATCTGTCACGCACAATGGTGACCCATTCGGTCTAATTGGCTTTGACGATGAAATACGTGAAGACTGGATTTCTACATTATCGGCAAGACCACACATGGCGATTGAAATGGCTGAAGCATTAAAATCATATAGACCAAATGCAGTCGGCAGCACAGCACTCATCGATACCGTACGCATGCTGCCACGCCAACGTTCATTAATCTTTTTAGTCTCTGACTTCCATATGCCAATAAAAGATTTAGAAGACTCTCTTGTATTAATGTTACGCCATCATATTATCCCTGTCGTACTTTGGGACACATCTGAATATAACGACTTACCTGACTTTGGTATTACCAATGTTACAGACCCTGAAACAGGTGCTAAACGTACACTATTTTTACGTAAAAAATATAAAGCGCGTATTTTGCAAAGCTTTGTCGACAGACGTAAGGCCATTGAAAATTTATTCCTGCGTTTCGACATGCAACCATTTTTCGTTGAAAATCACTTTGACGCTGATTTATTATCAGATTATTTCTACCAGTATATTGCCGCTTAACATGATGAGCATACTAAATAACTAGGCCCATAACGACAACCATGACTACACCTATACAACCTAACTTCTTATGTCGCGTTATCACTATCTTATGTTTTATGTGCTTATCACCTACCCTATTGGCGAAGGTTGAATTACCTGCTATAGACGAAAAATATATCGACGTTAGTGTGATGGACCCAGCGCGAGATTCAGGCTATGTCGTTGGTAGCATACTGAGCCGAAAAGTCACCATTACCATCAAAAAACCATACCAGTTAATTAAAGAATCATTACCTATTGTAGGATACGAGCATCGCTACAGAGGGAAGGTGTCGGGTATAGAACTAGCTAAAATCAATGTTAATTCAATCCATAGGGCTAATAGTGAAACGTATGTGTTGGACTTAGATTACCAAGTATTTAAAAGAGACCGTGTTGCAAGGCCTGCAGCCTTACGTGCAGAAGAACTAAAAATGCGGAATACAGAAAACAAAAAAGAAATTGTGCAATATAAGTTACCTGTCTTTACCTTTAGAATTTCCCCCCTGTCTGTGATTGGCCAAATTAAGCTCGATCAAGAAATGTACCCCTATACGCCGCCGATAACCATAGACAATAGTAAAGCCATTTTTAAATTAAAAGTACTCGCGACCATCTTGTCGCTAGCACTACTCGGGCTGCTTTATATTTTAGGTAAACACGCTTGGCTACCTAGAATGGGTGCGCCATTTGCTAGAGCCTATCGCGACATCAAAAAAATGTCTGATTCTACAGAAGGTCTACAGCAAGCCGTAACACGTATACACCTATCATTAAATAAAACAGCTGGAGCAAGTTTATTCAGCAACAACTTAGATGCCTTTATTACATCTAAACCGGCATTTGCCCCGGCCAAACAAGAAATTGAGAAGTTTTTCGGATTATCCCAACAAGTGTTTTTTGAGGATGCAGCAAAACCAATTGAAACCGAGAACCCTAAAGCATGGTTATTACAATTATGCCGCCACCTTCGTAACTGCGAACGTGGCTTGGTACCTGACTTAGCGGGGAACAATACTTAATGGCTTTTACCCATCCATTAGTGTTGTGGCTATTGCCAATAGCCCTGTTACCTATTTTGCTAGAGCGCGCGCACACGCGTGCTTACTCATGGACAGAAATGCTGCCGCATGACGCCCTGTCTGACTTGATTGGCATCTTGCTCAAAGTGTTAGCTAGCATCAGTATATTTTGCATTATCTTAGGATTAACCGACCCTCACACGCTTGAGCAAAAGGTGGAGAAGATTGGCATTGGCGCACAAATCGCCTTAGTACTTGATAGGAGTGCAAGCATGGATGACCCTTTTTCTGGCGGCGTAGCAACTGGCAATGTAGGGGAAACCAAATCTGCAGCGGCAAGCAGACTGATGACAGCGTTTGTGAATGCGCGTGAAAATGACATGATTGGCATTATTACATTTAGCAATTCTGCTATGTATGTGTTACCACTTTCTGAGAACCGCGTGGCGGTTCTAGCAGCCATTAAAGCAACAGCTGGCGGTGCTTTATTCCAGACCAATATTGGTGCAGGTCTTACCAGTTCTGTAGGGTTATTTAAAGATGTACCCGACTCTGGTTCTCGCGCAATTATTCTAATTTCTGATGGTGCAGGCAGGATTGATGGTGTGGCACAGCAGAAACTCAAAGCTTGGCTCAGGCAGTTCAATATCACTTTGTACTGGATTGTACTAAGGCAACCTGGTGGTATCAGTATTTTTGATCCAAAATATGAAGACTGGAAAGAAGATAAAGCGCCACCTGTACAAATTGAGCTACACGATTTTTTCAAAACACTTGATACCCCTTTTCAAGCATATGAGGCGGATGACCCTAAATCATTAAAAACAGCCATTGCTGATATTAATCAAAAAGAAAAAAAACCAATTACTTATCTTGAAAAAATACAAGGCAAAAACTTTACCCAATTATGCTATTTTATTGCAGCACTGATGATTACTTTGCTGCTTGGCGTAAAATATTTGGAGAATAAAACATGGCGCTCAGCCTAAAATTTTTAACCGTAAAAAAGCTCACTTGGGGCTTAAGTATTATTGCGTTGCTAACGGCAATTAATATGGCGAATCAAGTAAGCAGACTAAATCAAATTAATAACTTTAACCAGGCTGTCACAACTGGCAACCCACCGGAAACAGATAAGTTAAGTTATGAAGCCAAATATGCACAAGCTTATTGGCTTGCTAAAAAAGAACATTACAAAGAATCAACGAAACTATTCGCAGGTCTAACGCAGACAAATAACCCGAGCAACCGTGCAGCCGTGTTTCATAACATCGGTAATATGTTTTTTCTTAAAGCACTGAGGATTGATGGCAGCAGTGATCTAAGAGCGCGAGATGAAACGGAGTATTTGCTCTTAGAAGCTAAAACCGCATACAAAAATGCAGTGAAACTAGACAACAGCAACTGGGGAACAAGACGTAATTTAGACCGTGTGCTTTCATTGTTACCTGAATCTCCCACACCAGGCGTAAGTGACTCTGATTCTCCTGGCATCATTATGGGAAATATCCCTGTTGGTTTACCATAATGACAGGTGCTTAAATGACAGCATTAATGAAACGATAGCATGCATAATTTAATTGATTTTTTTAAAAAGAATAGAGACTCTGCACTATTAGGCGGAGCACTGCTGCTGCTCATTGCTGCTATGTTCCGCCCTACCGTGCCAGTCAAACATAACATTTACACCTACCTGCTTGTTGCTGACATTTCGCAAAGCATGAATACGCCTGACATCAAAATTAACGGCAAAACAATCACACGCATGGAGCACATGCAAACACTCATGCACGAAATCGTTTCATCGCTGCCATGCGGGACAAAAATAGCGGTATCACTATTTGCTGGCGTAAGTACTGCCGTGCTTTATCAACCCATTGAAGTGTGCGAAAACTTCCATGCCATACAAGACACCATTGATCATTTAGATTGGCGTACAGCTTGGTCCGGTAATAGCCGTATACGTGAAAACATGTACAGCCTCTCTAGAACACTTCGCTCCTTCCCTAAAGAACTAACATCCCAAGTTGTGTTCTTTACAGATGGAGAGGAGGCACCTAGGTTACATGTCTTTAACACAAAAGATTTAAAAGGTGTTCAAGATGCTAAAGACTGGCTCCTTGTTGGCGTAGGTAGCAAGAAAGGCGCCGCAATCCCTAAATTAAGCCAAGATAATCAAGTCATTGGCTACTGGTCAAATGAAAGCTTTGCTTTACAGCCAGGCGTCGCACAAATTTCTGAATCAAACATTGGCGCTAGAAATGATAGTGTTGCTGCGGGTGAATATGATCGGTATATTTCCAAACTAAATGAAGCCTATCTTAAAGAAATTAGCAATGAAATCGGCGCCTTATATGTACATGGAAACAGTGTGCACGACGTACTCGGCGCAATGAAGCAACAAAAGCCAGCGCGCCGCGATATCGCCCCTTTTGATATAGGCTGGATACTCGCTTCTTTAGCGGGCCTACTCCTACTTGCTGCCTACTATAGCAAACACCCGTTCAAACGCATGGCTGAAACCTTAGGCTTTTATAAGAAAACATTAAACACAAGTTCTAAAAATGAGGCCAAAATCGCGCATGACAACGGCCAAATCACCTAACTAATTAAAAAACCTTTGCATCACTATTGCGCCTGGCAATACACGCTCTCTTTATTCTTTCATCCAACGTAATCGAACACGTAATTGCCGATGCTGTTCATTAGCGGCTTGATTGAAATAGATAACGGGTGGTAAGCCCCATTGGAAACGCTTTCTTTCAATATTCAAAATAATAAATAATGGATGAATGAAACTTGTACTGGAGAGCTTGGGTGTAAACTGCTGGCCACGTTTATTAGTGAGTTTTAATTGGCCTTTACTATTCATTTCCAGCAGCTTCCAAGACCAAGGTAATTGCAATAAAACATCACGCAACATAATGTAAGCTGTAGAACAAACAACCAAAACAACACATCCCCATTTAATGGCTAATGGCACAGGTAGTTGCCATAAAATAATACAGCTAATGATTGAAATAACCCCTAATAACCCCAATAATAATAGCGATGGCTTTAATTGAATGGCTAGTGCTCGAACAAAAGGTGCTTTCATAAGCGCGCAACAATGAAAAAGGTAAATAGTGACATGATGCAAGCAGATTGGCAAAAAAGTTTAAACCTACTAGGCGCATTAATAAGCGATGATGCTGTCGAGCATTTTGGTAATGCTGCTGCTGAATTAACCGCAACCTCAAACAAAAATACATTGTGCGATTTATCACACCTTGGTTTGTTACAACTTAGCGGAGATGATGCAACAAGCTTTTTACAAGGGCAGGTGACCAATGATGTGAATTTGTTATCAGGCAATAATGCACACTACAGTGCTTACTGTAATCCTAAAGGCCGTATGCTTGCATTATTTTTAGCGTTTTCTAATAACAACCACCTGCATTTACAATTCAATAAAACTTTATTAGAAACCATCAGCAAACGCTTAAAAATGTATGTCATGCGCTCGAAAGTTACTATTAAGGACATGAGTGATGAAGTCATTAAACTGGGTGTGAATGGCCCTGATGTGCAAAAACTACTCACACCTTTATTTGCCTCTTTACCCAGTAAAAATTATGAATTAATAACCTTAGAAAACACCACCCTCCTTAAACTACCAAGCATAGATGGCCACACACGCTTTGAAATCATTACAGACACTGCCTCTGCTTTTAAAACATGGGATGCTTTAAAACAACAATGTCAGCCTATAGGAAAGTCTTGTTGGGACTGGCTAGATATTCAAACTGGGATTCCTGATATATCACTCAATACACAAGAGCAGTTTGTACCGCAAATGCTTAATCTAGATATTTTAGATGGTATTAACTTTAAAAAAGGGTGTTATACAGGCCAGGAAATTGTTGCCCGCATGCATTATTTAGGCAGTGTTAAACGTCGCACATTTCTAGCAAGTTTACAATCAAGCGCCGCACCACAGGCAGGTGAAGTCTTATTAGATGAAAATAATCAAGCGGCCGGTCAAATAGTGCGTGTTGCTACCAACCTTAATAATGGTTTTGATGTGTTAGCTGAAATGCGGCTAGAAGCAAAAGGCGTGCATTGGAACAATGCAACGCTAAGCATCAAAACACTTCCTTACACTATCGAGAAAGAATGAAAAGGTTAACACTAAACATATCCATAATCATGCTATTTCATATTAGCCAAAAGCTTGTTATCTAACAAGACTCTCTTCATTAACGACTTCAGATTGCACCATCGCCTGGCTCTTTAAATTGTCGTTAATACGATCAGCGATTAATTGCTCCTGAGAGGTTTCTCCATAGTTTTCTTCATAATAATCCATCGCATAATCGACACTATCTTTTACCATCATCACAGTAGCTGTTGTGCTAATAACCACCCCTGTTCCAACTACTATTGCACCAAGCTCTGGAGCTGCCGCTGCCGCGCCTAATGCAGTTGCAGCAGCAGCGGTAGCGCCACTTAGCCCTGCTCTGGCTGCCAGCTTTTGCGCGACTACTTCAGCTGCCAATAATGCACTGCGTATAGTCGCTGTGCCTTCTGCTGTACTGCCCCATATTGCCGAAAATTTTGCCGTCTCGCGAACCCCATACTCCACAACAGGGGTTACTAAACTTTGCTTTTCTTGTTCATCACTCATCTATACACTCCAAAATAAATAGGTCTCTAGCTTCTAATAACTGACGATGATTAAACGTAATAGAAAAACAAAAAGGGTTAAATAAGCTACATATTAATAATATTGCATTGCCCCAGAATAAATAAATATTGAGGCACTAAAGAAATTGCAAAAAATCACGCAATAAGAAATTGCTTAGTTTGAAAGTAATAGAAAGTGATTTAGAAAAAACTATTTGCTATAAATAACACTACAAAAAAATAATGCCAACCTTATAACTCCGGCTCTCTATCTTGATCAATATCAGCAGATTTATCTTCAACACCACCTTGCTCTGTTAGGTTGATTTGACTTTGCTTCACTGGCGCTTCAAATGATTCTGGGCCTTGTTCTCGAATCTGTTTTGCAATAGTGGCAGCTACTTCTTGCAATGTATATATCTCTCCAGCATTAAGGCTACCGTCCACACCTAAATGACTTTCTATCTGTTTATATTGGTCAGCCGCAGTACCAAGTTCTTTATACGTTTGCGCCAGCGCCTTAAGGTCTTCTGGTCCATCATTAACAGCTTGCGTAAAACGATTAGCTAAATCCGCATTTTTCTCAGCTTCACTATTCCAATCCAGAGTAGCGAGATACGCACCGCCAGCAAGACTAGCTGCTACTACTGCTAGTTTATTTGTGCTTATATCATCTGCACTTGCAATTAAGCTTTGTGGTTTGTCTAAAGCATTTTGGATATCCCTTATATGCTTACCCGCAACTTTCCCCGCAAGCTCGCTTTGTCTTTCTAGCTCTTGTACCGCCTGCCTGCTAACTCTGTTGGCAGCAAGGCCTGCAAGATACTCATCAGCTTTGCGACCCCTAGCGCCAGCATCTGGCTCACTAAATACATCCATTGCCATTTTCTTTATTTTGTCATCTAATTCAGGTGGCAGTTCGCTTGCTTCCATATTCTTGCGCATAGCATCAAGCATCATATTATCCGGATCATCAGGCAACTCCATATTTTTTTTCTTATACATTGCTCTAATGGCTGATTCATGAGAATCAATACCCGCGACTTGATATATCGCTTTAACACCACCGGCAGGTGACTGCTTTCCTGCATCCACCAAGCCTAGTTGTTTTTCCATTGTCTCGAACAGTTCAAATGGGTTCGCCGTATTATTCGGACTATCAGCGCCATCCATTAGAGCCGCCACTATTTCCTTGCTAAGATCCAACTCTACTTCATCTACTGCATCTAATGCTTTTTTTACACCCTTACCTTTTCCTGGACCCAAGAAATCCGTCATACCAACACCAATAATCATGCCAGCTGCTTCAACATCACCACGAGTATAAGCTGCTTGCAGTGCTTCTTTTTGATTGGCTAAACCAGCTTGCAATGCTTCATATAATGCAGGGTTTGTTAATGCTTGATAGATGTTTTCTGCAGTCTGCGGCATGTTTTCTAATGCCTGTGCAGCTTCTGCGGCCGCTTGCGCTACTTTAGCTTGATCTGCTTGATTACCCATTACAGCACCCGCAATAGTTTCTGCCGCTGGCGTTAATGTTTCATTGCTAAAGTCCTTGGCAGATTGTATCGTCTCTTGTAAAGATTTCTCAATACCTGCCATAACAGCTAACTCCCAACGCTGTATCTGATCGCTAAGATGCGGCTCTAGCTTTGATGAGCCTGAGTTAGCTGTACTGATACTAGGAATATCATTATTTAATTGGTCTTGTGCCATTTATATTGCCCCTTAATAACGTCTATTTTTTTTAATTAGAATAATCTAACGTAACAACAAATAAAGAAGGGTTAATAAAACACCCTTTCTTTTACTTTTAAGCTACTTGCCATCTTATAAAGTATTATAAAAAAGTTAAAGCATTAATTATCTCAATGTTCATCTGCATATTAAAAACATAACATAGAAACAATCCAGAATTAATACTACAATTCTGGATCTTGACTCATTGTACTATCGTTATAAAATTGATCTAGTGGGGAAACTTGGTCTAATTTCCCCACTGGCTTAAATGATTCTAGCCCTTGCTCCGGATCTCTAATCTGTTTGGCTATATTATCAGCGACCGCTTGTAAAGCTAATTTGTCTTTAGCATCCAAAGTGCCATCCCGACTAAGATGACGCTCTATTAATTGGTATTGAGCAACCGCATTGCCAAATGCTTTATATTCTTCCGCGAGCACCTTAAGACCCTCCGGCCCATCACCAACAGCCCGCATAAAACCATTGGCTAAATCTGTATTTTTCTCAGCTTCACTACCCCAATCCCGAGTAACAAGATACGCGCCGCTGCCAGCAACAGCAATCACTTTCACAACGCTTTTAAGACCTACATCCGCCATAATCTTCAATTGCTCAGAATCAAGATCTGTCGCTCTACTTTTACGTGCTGCGGAAATTGGCTGAACATAAGTACTGACAATGCCTGATAACCCATCCTCTGCAAAAGTGTCTTCATATAACTTCACCTTAAACCTTTGCACTGGAGACAATGTTGCTAAATAAGCGTCATGATCAACCAACGCTTGTTTGCCCGCTGC
>VAPK010106631.1_pt1 | contig 36182 bp, 40 predicted proteins | sample 3395031 | NCBI WGS metagenome assembly VAPK01 (sample SAMN08290443, study PRJNA428436) | hydrothermal vent metagenome | isolation source: Deep-sea hydrothermal vent chimney 1 | place: Pacific Ocean: Juan De Fuca Ridge
AATCTTTTGATAAAGAACGCCGTGGTTTGTATGAACAAATTGGCAAACTCCAGGTACAAATGGATTGGCTAAAAAAAAGACAGGCCATCTCGACTAAACTTGCTACAAAGCCAATCTGGGCGTCAAACAGGGAAGTTATTACATGCCCATTCCTAAAACCTAAAACTTAAGTTGATAGGTGAGTCCAAATCCTGTTGACGAGATAACGGGACTGATAAAATGCCTTTGGATTGGTCGACGGCTTTGAGAATGATTGAGTTGATCAAAGTTTTTTCGAAAATTTTTTCCGATCGTCCAGCCAATGATATGGCCGATAAATGCGCCGGCAACGATATCAGAAAGCCAATGTTCATCGTTTTCAACCATGCCGAGTGCAATGACCATCGCGGTGGGATAGCCGAAATAGGCAATCCATGTTTTTTCAGGATAAAACGCATAAAGAGAGGAGATCAGACTGAACGCAGAAGAACTGTGACCAGAGGGCCAAGTGCAACCCCGTATTATTTTAAAGAAGGCGGTAGCATCAGAAGAATTACCACACACACCACTTTGTTTATTGGCTGGATCGCCATTTTCGATCGGGTCGGGTCTCCCTGTTATAACTTTCAGCACGCTGGTATAGGCGAACTGTAGCATCGCGGTTTGTAGAACAGCGGAACCTGCCGTTTTTGTTTCGTCATCAGAAGAAAAATATAATACGCCTCCAATCACAGGTTGCCAAATTCCTCCCACGATAAGCGCTCCAAGGCCATAGGTTTCTCCGATAGGATCTTTTTGAAAGTAATCCTGCACTTCCCTGTCAGCACCACTTGCGGCGAGCAGAAAAGTTGATCCGAACGCTGCTCCGTGATACCAAAGCTTGTCGCCAGTGAAAGAATTCGTAGTATTGGACCAGAAATTATGAAAAACGCCGAGATAAGAAGCTGTTCTCTGGACAGGCATTCCCGCCTCACCTATTGCTCCTGACCCAGGGGACAGCTTTATTCGCTTTTCTTTCATTTTATAATCTTCCTCCCAATTTGATAGATTGAAATTTAACTCCGTTGTTTTTTTTAATGGGTCTTTGGATTGTTCAATCTCTGCAGACATCGCTCGCGAGATCGAAAACAACATCAACACTATAAATAGTGATAAAATACTACGGCCACAAACATTTAACAGCCGTTTCGTATTGTTTTCTGTATCTTCAAAATTCGCTTCACTTGATGAATCGATGATTTTATTTTTTCGATAAATTTCCGATGCAACGTAAAAATTATAATTCATATTTATCCTTGCGTCGCCCATTCCTAAGTTGTTTTTGTTCCGCGTGCTTTGTACTTTAAAAAAACGATCCATGAAACCCAAAAGAAGGCCGATAATGCAATGGCAGTAAAAATGGCGGGCTTTGGGTCATCAATTGAACTCACAGAACCCGCATACGTAGCAATGGCTACATACGGATATGAACTGATGACCCATGCTAGCAGAAATTTCGAGATTGGCATGCGGGTCAAACCTGAGAGACAAGTCGCCGTCTCGGGTAAAATGGGCAGTGCTCTTGAAATCAAGATTATTACAAACCCATGTTGCTGGAATGTGGTTTCCATATCTTGTAATTCCTTGGGTTCCCGTACAAATTTTTTTAATAATGTTCTGCCCGCTGATCGACTCAGAAGATGACCGGTTATGCCCGCGACGGTTACGCCAATGATGGAGAAGAGCGCGCCAAAACCCGCCCCTAGAAAATATCCCGACAAAATACAAACTGTCATCGTTGGAACCGCAATAAACAGATCAGCAAATAGGAGCGCCGAGACTAATAGCCCAATATAGAGTGGAGAGATATCTTTGGCCGCTTCTAGCCAAACCCGAATATCATCGACAGTAATTAAATCAAATATTTTGATGACCACAAAAGTCGATCCAAAAAATGCAGCGATAATAAGGAACAGTTTTATGAGTGTTTTCATATGCAAACTACCTGGGGTATAGCAACGTTAAAAAATTTGTTTTCTACTGCAATGCTTAGGGATGTTTTACAAGAGAAATTTGGCTTTGCGAAAGGCTATATTGGTAATCTTGCTTTTCATGCATGGGTTCCCTGATTACTTATGGATATACAAGTTGCAGTGCTATGCCGGACAATACACTTTCTTTGGAAAGTTTTGCCTGCGAAAAATTCGGTGGGCCAAACAGACCCATGTTTTTTTTGACGCAGTTGCTGTTCGGGTAACAAGCGCTTCTTTATGTTGAATTGGAAAGCCCTTTTCTCCGGAAATAAGGAGAATCAACTTGCCATCTCTATTGATATCAATTGATGTTATATTAATTGTTATCTGTTCCTCCGCCATGGCGGCAATCGATGGCAAAAAGAGAATCATAAAAGCAATAATGAATTTCACGATTAGCTCCTTTTTAAAATATTTTTGGCTAGGGTTGGAGAGAGACGATAAATGAATTTTAATAGTTTGGCTTTGCCAATATAATGTTCGGCAATCTCTTTTTCAATTCCGTGTATAATGGCTGCAGCGGCTTTGCTTGCTGATATTTTTCCTGATCCACGCCCAGTGGTCATCGGTGTGTCAACTAACGGCATCATCGCTTGCAGAACCCGGATATTGGTCGATTTGAGTTGATATCGTAACGACTGAGATAAGATATTTAACCCCCCTTTGGTTGCACAATAAATAGCAGAGTTTGTTTTTGGGGTTAAGGCCAGTCCTGAATTTACATTTAAAATGATGGCTCGACGTTTTTCGTCCAATAGGCACGGAAGCAGTAGATAGATAAGCGAGCAAATGGAGGTGAAATTGATATTGATCTCTTGCTTAATGGTCTCGTAACGGAAGTCGTCATCAAGAAACGTTGGCGTGAACTGAATGGCCGCATTATTGATAAGCAGATCAATTTTTGGATGATTTTTTGCGATTAAATCCGCCGTGCTGGCGACCTCATCTAGATTGGCTAAATGACAGGCATAAGATATGGCTTTCGGGTAAATTTTTACCAACTCGTTGAGTTTCGATTCGTTTCTAGCAACCACGATCAATTGGTTGTGGGAGGCAAGTTGATCAACCATCGCCCGACCAATACCTGAAGTCCCTCCTGAGATAACAATCGTTTTTTGCTTTAGCTGCATAATGACCTCGACTTAGGTTTTGTTGTAAACTTGATCCTATATTACCGAGCCGCTTGTGGTGTGTAATTAACCTAAGTTAAAAATCGAAAAATATTGTGGCATACATCATATGGAGTAATCGATGGATTTGGCTTCCTATTTTGCAAAGGTTGGACAGAAACACCAATACGACAAGGGTGATGTCGTGTTCAAGCAAGGTGATTTTAATGACAATCTCTATTATCTAAGTTCAGGATTGCTTAAAGCCTTTTACATGACACCCGATGGGAAGGTGTTTGTAAAATCATTTATTAGGGAAAGCAATGTGATAGGAAATCTGACGGCGCTGATGTCGGAAGAGCCGTGTTCATTCAGTTTGGTTTGTCTTGAACCCTGTTCTTTGCTGCATATTAAGTTCTCTTACTTGGTCCAGCTTGCAGAAAATGATATTGCCATTGCAAATGCGCTCATAAAACTGCTCATTAACTTAGCGATTAAGAAAGAGCGACGCGAATATGAGTTTCTCTGTCTTTCTGCTGAAGAGCGATATCAGATCATTAAACAGCAGGCTCCTGATCTTTTGAAGCGTGTGACACAAAATGACATTGCCCGTTATTTGGGGATTACGCCGGTAGCCCTGAGTAGAATTCGTGCTCGTACGGCAGTATTAAAGTCGAGAGGCGAAATCGAGAAGTGATTGTGTCGCCCATTCCTTAGGAATAAGGCCAATAGTATCAATAGTTCTTTATCGGAAGATCAGTTAACCGAATATATTCGGCCTTGAAAAATTGCGCCATGGTTTGGCAGCGGGCTAAGGGGATCGGGTTTAATTCGGTATCAATGAAAAGTAGCGTGTCGCTGGCAAAGTGAATGTCAGCGTAGGGTTCTTGGCTGCGACCATCGGTAAAAATATAAAGTGACTGCGATTCGTTAGGGCGACGTTGTTTAATGTCTTTTAATTGTTGTTGGGCATGCAATAAGGCGTTGCGTAAGGGGGTGCCGCCTCCGGCTGTGATTCCATCGATTTTTTGCTGGATGTTTTTAGGGGGACGTGTGTGATGATACAACGTGTTGACTTGGTTGTTACCAAATTGGATTAAGGATAAACGCTGTCTGGCTAAATAAATAGTTTTCCCTAAGTCAATAATGACGCCTTTGCTTAAGCTTAATGCGTGCTGATTTAGGCTGGAGGCTGAGGTATCCAGTAATATCATATGATGATGTGATTGTGGGGGGCGTTGTTGTTTGTATATGAGTTTGCGAAGCTGGATGCGATGGGTTTGGTGATTGTCTGTTTGGCAGAAGGTGCTAAACCAGTGGATTTTCCCAGAGGCTAGGTGAGTGGCTGAAGCATGTTTGGTGATGCCATGGCATGCCGAAGCCTGAGTATTGGTCGACGGGTTGTTTAAGTCAGCAAAGGTTTTGTTTAGCTTTTTTTTTTGTGCGTAGCTAGCTCCAAGGTACGTATGGCGCGGCTTGATACCTCTATCGGTGGCATTTCACCCCATTGACCTTGTGGCGCGGCGGGTGGCTTGGGCGGGGGGGGATTGGTGTTGGGTGGGGGGGCTGATTGTTTAGGGGGCGGGGCGGTGGGTGGTTGATTGCGACGATGCGATAAAGCAAATTCTGCCACAAAATCAATATCGGCTGGGCGAATGTCTTGTCGATTTTGCCAGGCACTATAGGCACGTGCGGCACGCAATAGGGTGAGATCGGCACGGATGCCTTCCACATGGGCGGCTTGGCATGTTTGAGCGATGTATTGCTGGTTCTCATGACTGACTTGAACGGTTTTCAGTAAGGCTTTGGCGAGTTGGATGCGCTTTATCATGTCATTTTGTGCGCTTTGATACTGTGCATTAAATGCATTGGCATCGTCATCAAAGGCCAGTCGCCGTTGTACAATTTCTATTCTTTTCTGGATGTCCATCGGTTCGTTTAATTGCACGTATAAACCAAAGCGGTCTAACAATTGAGGGCGTAGCTCGCCTTCATCCGGGTTCATGGTGCCGATTAAATTAAATTGGGCGGGGTGTTGATGACTGATGCCGTCGCGTTCCACGTAATTGATGCCGGAGGCGGTCACATCGAGTAATAAGTCCACTAAGTGATCAGCTAATAAATTGATTTCATCCACATACAGAATGCCCTGATGAGCACGTTGTAATAAGCCGGGTGAAAAAGCCACGTGACCATTGTTTAAGATTTTATCTAAATCCAAGCTACCAACAATTTTTTCTTCGGTGGCGCCGAGCGGCAAGTTGACGAATTGCTCAGGGGGTAGCTGGGCAATGGCGGTGAGTCCTCGGGCTAAGGTGGATTTGGCACTGCCGCGTGGACCCGCGATTAAAACACCCCCGAGGGCGGGTTCGATAATGGATAAGGTTAACGCCGTTTTTAGTGCCGTTTGACCAACGATGGCTGAGAATGGATAGTGCGCAGGAGAATTTGACACTGCTTTTTCAGCGATGGATGTAGTGTTTAACAACGGCGCTGGCGAGTAGTCCGATCGTTAACCAATATAGTGCGTTGGTGAGTGAGCTAGCTATCATGAAATCAGCGGTTAATGCCTGCAGTGAGGCGGTGAGATTGGCGTCAATGGATGGCAAGGCGGAGTGATCGAATGGAGGGGGGCCGATCAGTTGCGGTAAGAGAATAATACCTAGTCCAAGCAGTTTAATGAAATATCGTTTGCCAAACACCAGCATGGCTAATCCTGCACCGGTGCATACTACTGTCATTAACCACCAGGCTTGTCGTTCCAGTAACGGCGCGGATTCTGTCCCTGGAATTTCAGGTGGCAAACCGATGCTGGGCGCGATGAAAAATGTGGCATACCCGGCTAATCCCCATAACAGGCCGGTTTTTATCGATATCTTGTTATTGCCTTGGTAGCTCATCAGGCTGACGAGGAGTAAGGTGAAGCCGATGGTCACGAGTATATTGGTGGCGGCGGTATAACCGGTTCGTTCAACACCGTCACTCGGTGCCCAAGCCGAGGGTGTATGGTGATGCTCGGCTTGTGTCGCATCGTGGTGCGTTTCGTATTGTTCCGCTTGCTCGATGATCGGGATGATATCGACGGTTTGCAGCAAGCTCAAAAAAACACCGGCCAAAATACCGATAGCGATGGCAGATAATGTGATGCGGCGAAAGATCATTTTGAATTCGTTTTAGTGGCAAGGAAAGGCAAAGGAGTGTCGACCATCGTGAGCCGCGTTATGCACGACTTCCATGGGCGCCAGGCTGACAAACAAAATAATCAACGATCCGAGAATCGCGGCGGCGGCGATTTGTAAAGGCTGAGCTTTTGCTTTTGATTGTATGTTACCATCTGCGTGCAAGGTTGTTTGCGCCATTTGATTATTCCTCAAGCTGATAAAAGCGGTGTTTATTTTCAATGCGAGGGACATTCAGATCTGTTGGTTATCCCCAGGCTGTGAGTTTTCGAGAATTATAGCGGTAATGCGATAATGATCAATCGTTTTATCGTTAACGGCCAATTATACAACAAGGAGCGGGATATGCCCAGTGCAGAGAAAAGCACGCTTGATGAGCGTCATCGAATACGTATGATGAAAAAAAAAGCGATTATTGACCAGAAAGTGGCTAAAGCTGTGTTAGATAAAGGTGTTATCTTAGTGAATACTGGCAATGGCAAAGGCAAGAGTAGTGCGGGCTTTGGGGTGGTGGCGCGTGCGCTAGGACACCACATGCGAGTGGGTATTATCCAATTTATTAAAGGTGGGATGCCTACCGGTGAGGCGATATTTTTTCGCCAACAAGCGCAGGTGGAATATCATTTGATGGGTGAGGGTTTCACCTGGGAAACACAAAGTCGGCAACAGGACATACAGGCGGCCCAACAAGCTTGGCAGTGTGCGAAAGCGTTGTTAGAAAATCCAGCCATTGATTTGGTATTGTTGGATGAATTAAATATTGTACTTAAGTATGGCTATCTCTCTATCCAAGATGTCGTACAAGACATTACTAATAAGCCCGAAATGCAACATGTGGTTATCACCGGGCGTGCCGCTAAACCCGAGATTTTAGCCTTAGCGGATACGGTCACAGAAATGCAGGATGTCAAACATGCGTTTCGCGCTGGAATTCGGGCACAAAAAGGCATGGAGTTGTAAAATTTAGGTTGCTTGATGTAGCGTGGCAACAATTGTAATTGTATGGTTAAGTGAGAGTAAATATCATTGGCGACAGATAACAAAACCCGCAAGGGTTTACTTTTTATTGGGCATGGGTCGCGTGATGTGGCGGGCATTGATGAATTTAATCGGGTAATGAAAAAACTGAGCAGCCTGTTTAATGATCGGCTTTGTGAGACGGGTTTTTTAGAGTTTGCGACGCCGGTCATTCGTACCGGTCTGGAGCGTTTACTGGAGCAAGGGGCTCAGCAAGTTATTGCGGTGCCTTGCATGTTGATGGCGGCAGGACATGCAAAAAATGATATACCGAGCGAAATTCAAGATTTACAAGTCAGTTATCCGCAAGTGGCCTTGACTTATGGGGTGGAGTTGGGTGTCCAGTCTGAGTTAATCCGGGCCGCGGCTCAGCGCATTGAGGCGGCGCAGCAGATCCTGGCTAGTCCGCCTTCTGAAACCTTATTGATGGTGGTTGGCCGTGGGGCTTCTGATGCCGACGCCAATTCTAATATTAGCAAGATCACTCGAATGTTATGGGAGGGTATGGGTTTTGGTTGGGCAGAAACCAGTTTTATTGGGGTGACACAACCGTTATTGGAAGAGGCGCTGGAGCGGTGTGTGGGATTGGGTTATCAAAATATTATTGTGTTTCCCTATTTTTTGTTTACTGGCCGCTTAGTCAAAAAGATTTATCAAATTACGGATGAGTTTCAACAACGTCATGCCAACATCAAGGTGGTCAAAGCGGGTTATCTGAATGATCATCCTTTGGTGATTGATGCCTTTGTTTCACGCATTCGGGAAGTGGAGCAGGGCGATGGCAATATGAATTGCCAGTTGTGTCATTACCGTGAACATATTGTGGGGGCTGAACACAAAATAGGGGAACCACAAACCAGTCACCATCACCATGTGCGAGGAATTGGGACGGATGCTGAGCCTTCCCATTCTCATGCATCACATGATGGGTCGAGATAAATCGTGCGATGGATGATTCATATGATTATATCCACGATCCCGTGGCGATTGAAAATTTGTCGTTTGCGCGTATTAAGGCGATCTCAGACTTAACGGGGTTTGATGAGCAAGAGCAACAGGTTGCTATGCGTTTGATTCATACCTGTGGTGATCCCGATGTCATCCAAACCTTAACATTTTTTGCTAATCCGGTGGCAACAGGGATTCAGGCCATTGAACAAAACTGCGCGGTGTTGTGCGATGTGGAAATGGTTCGCCATGGGATTACTTCGAGGTATTTGACAGGTCAAGCACATTGTTTTTTAAATGAACCGGGTTTGTCTGAGCAAGCTAAACTTCACCAAGAAACACGTACTATGACGGCTTTAAGTTATTGGAAGCCCCATCTTTCAGGTGCCATTGTACTCATTGGTAATGCACCGACAGCACTGTTTCGTTTGTTAGAAATGATCCGCGATGGTGCGCCTAAGCCCGCATTAATTGTTGCCATGCCGGTGGGTTTTGTGGGTGCTCAAGAATCCAAGCAAGCCTTAACTGAGTTGGCAAAAAAGCAGGCGATTCCTTATATTACGTTATTGGGGCGGCGAGGCGGCAGTGCGTTAACTGTGTCGGTTTATAATGTGCTAGGCCGATTGCAACAAGGCTTGTTTTTGTGATGGAAAAACAGCGTTGGCCAGGACCGGCGATTCATGTGATCGGCATGGGAGTGGCGGGTGAAGTGACACTCAATGGGGTGGCTCAACGCGCCATTACCGAGGCCCAAGTGATTTTTGGTGCGGAACGCCATTTAGTCTTGTTGACGGATACCAGGGGTCAGTTGAAGCCGTATCCAAAGCCATTTTCTGCCTTAAAAAATGTATTAGCTCAATACGCCGATCAGCAGGTTGTTTTTTTAGCGTCTGGGGACCCATTAAGTTATGGTCTTGGCCAGTGGTTGAGTCGTCATTTACCGCGTGAAAAATTGATTTTTCATAGCAATGTATCCAGTATCCAGGTGGCCTTCGCTCGGTTTGGTCTGGCTCAGCAGCACGCGGAAATGATGAGTTTGCATGGTCGTCCGATGACTAGTCTGCGTGCCCGGTTAAGAGCGAATCGCACCTATGCACTGTTAACAGATGGGCAAAGTCAGCCTCGGCATATTGCCACCGAACTGGTCAATCATGGCTTTGCCGATGCTATATTGTATGTGGCAGAAGCCTTGGGGACGGCGGATGAGCGGCTTTATGTCAGCCAGGCGGATCAGCTGTTACTTGAGCGTTTAGACATACCGCATGAGCTGGTGGTGGTGATTGTGCAAACACGAGAGAATCGTGGCTGTTTACCTGAGTTTCCTGGCATTGACGATGCTTGCTTTGCTACCGGTGATTTGGCGGGTCGAGGCATGATCAGTAAAAAAGAAATACGCCTGCATATTCTGAATTTATTGCAACCCACTGCCTCGGATATCGGCTGGGATGTGGGGGCGGGTTGTGGCAGTGTTGCCTGTGAGTGGGCGTTATGGAACCCCCATGGACAAGTGTATGCGGTGGAGAAAAACCCGGCTCGATTTCATTATTTGGCAGAAAATCAGCAAAAATTTGGCGTGGTAAAAAATTTAATGATCCGGCAAGGGGAGGCCCCTGCCATTTTAGAGGAATGCCCAGCCCCCAACGTGGTGTTTGTCGGAGGCGGAGGTCAACAGTTGTCTGAGATTCTTGTTTATGTCTGGCGTCGCTTAGCCGATGCTGGGCGGCTGGTAGTGAGTTGTGTGACCGAAGAATCGAAAGCGGTGGTGTTAAATTTTATGCAAGACAAGCCGTCACAAGCCGTACAAATTTCGGTGGCCCGCCGTGACCGCTTGGCCGCGCAGACGGTATACCGTCCTCAGTTGCCGGTATTATTAATCAAGGCCGTCAAAGAATGATGAACGCAACGGGGGTGTTATATGGGGTGGGTTTAGGGCCGGGAGATCCTGAGCTGCTAACAGTGAAGGCGGTGAATACGATTCAGTCGTCTCAGGTGATTGTTTATTTAACCAATGAGCAAGGTCAATCGTATGCGCGGCGCACGGCGAGCTCTTGGATTCGAGCGGAACAAGAAGAAATGCCTGTCTTTATGCCGATGGATCGCCAGCGGCAGCGTGCCATACAAGTTTATGATGAACTGTCAATCCAACTGGCTGACAAGCTTTCACAGGGAAAAAAAATCAGTGTTTTGTGTGAGGGTGATCCCTTTTTTTACGGGAGTTTTATCTATATCTATGAGCGCTTGAATCAAACATTTCGCTGCCAGGTGATTCCTGGTATCAGTGCGCTGCAGGCTGTTTCTGCCATGGCGCAAACACCATTAACCCGTCTCGATGCGAATATGGTGGTGGTGACGGCCGGGGAATCGGATGAAAATCTGAAATCGGTATTTCAGCAGCATGATTGTGTGGTGATACTGAAAGTGAGTTCACAATTGCAACGCATCATTACATTGGTGCGCCAAAGTGGTCGTTTGACGGATGGCATTTATGCAGAATATTTAACGCAAGATAAACAGCAACTCTATCACGATTTAAACCAAGTGACGAACGAGAAAGCGCCGTACTTTTCTTTGATTTTACTTGCCGCTAAACGTTAACGGGTATGTCCATCTCTATTTTCAGTTTAACAGCGCCGGGTGCTCGGCTGGCAAAAAAAATAACCGACTGGTATCCCAGTGCCCAGTGCTTGGCTAATGTCAAACCTTTTCGCGAGACGGTGCAGACGCATTTTAAGCAAGGGCGACGATTGGTTATGATTTGCTCGGCGGGTATTGTGATGCGTATTTTAGGACCGGTATTACAGTCAAAATATGATGATTCAGCGGTGTTAGTTATGGATGATCAGGGGCGGTTTGTGATACCGCTATTGTCGGGGCATGAAGGCGGGGCGAATCACTGGGCGATGTGGCTGGCGAATCGGCTGGAGGCGCAGTGCATTATCACGTCAGCAGAGCGTTATATCCGGCCTTTGCTGGTGGCGGGTGTGGGCTGTGATCGGGGTTGTCCAGCATCTTTAATCATCGATTTAATCGCGGAACATTTAGCGGAATTTTCTCTGTCGATTGATCGGCTCGATGCCATTGCCAGTATTGATATTAAAAAAAACGAACCCGCCTTGCTTGAGATCACTCGCCGTTTTGATTTGCCGCTGTTATTGGCATCAGCCTCGAAGCTTCAGACGATGCAGCACCGGTTAACCGAACGTTCCGACATTGTATTTCGGGAAGTGGGTTGTTACGGTGTGGCGGAAGCGGCGGCTTTATTGCAAGCGCAAGCCTTAGCTAAAGTGAAGAACCTAGAGAGTGTAGAATTAATGATTAGTAAAAAGAAAAACAAACGAGCGACTTTTGCCTTAGCGAAAGTTGACCTGAGATTATCATGAGCCGTTTATATATTGTCGGTAGTGGTCCAGGGCAAGCCGATTATTTGACGCAGGCGGCGGTGCATGCCATTGAACAAAGTAGCGACCTGGTGGCGTATCGCTTATATCTGGATTTGCTCGGTCCGTTGGTGGTTGGCAAGGTATGGCACCCGTCTCCCATTGGTCAAGAAGTCATGCGGGGTCGGCTGGCCTTAGATTTAGCCGTGCAAGGCAAAGTGGTGTCGTTGATTTCGAGTGGCGATGCGGGTATTTATGCCATGGCCAGTGTGATCTTTGAGCTGATCGATAAAGCCGACAATCAGACGTACCAGACGATTGATATCGAGGTGGTTCCTGGCATTTCTGCGTTGCAGACTTTGTCGAGTCGGGTCGGCGCCCCCTTGGGGCAAGATTTTTGTACGATTTCTTTATCGGATTTACTCACGCCGTGGTCAGTGATTGAGTCACGAATTCATGGGGCAGGGGCGGGGGATTTTGTGATTACTTTTTATAATCCGGTTTCTAAACAACGTGATTGGCAGTTGGCTAAAGCTAGGGAAATTTTATTGCAATACCGGGCGGCCGATGTGCCGGTGATTTTGGGTAAGAATTTAACGCGTGACAATGAATCGGTACAAATCAGTACCCTGGCTGAATTTGATGTGGAAACGGTTGATATGTTCACCGTGGTGATGGTGGGCAATGCAACCACACGTCAGCTTGGGTCGTGGGTGTATACCCCGAGAGGTTATGACGTTAAGAAGTTGTTTGGTTAAAAAATGAATCGGCTGGCAAGCCATTAAAATGGCCGCTTTTCCCGATCCTTTTCGGCAGATAGCACGGCTATTCTTCTCAAATGATCGAAAAAATCGTCTCATCTTGACGATTTTTCGCTCGATATTTTTTAACCCAATAGCTTTTAAGAGGTGAAAGTCCATGACGGTTTATTTTATCGGCGCGGGTCCTGGCGATCCTGAATTGATTACGGTGAAAGGACAGCGCTTAATTAAAAGCTGTGCTGTTATTTTGTATGCCGGTTCCTTGGTGCCGGAGGCTCTGTTAGCTGAGGCGCGGCAAGGTGCTTTGATTGTCGATACCTCGAGCTTACATTTGCAGCAAATTATCGATCATATGCAGACGGCCTGTGATAATGGTCATGATGTGGCGCGTTTACACTCTGGCGATCCTTCATTATATGGGGCGATTGGAGAACAAATTCGCCATTTAAAAAATTTGAATATACTTTACCAGATCATACCGGGAGTGACTTCAACCAGTGCTTCGGCCGCTGCGTTGCAACAGGAGTTGACGTTGTCGGGTGTTTCGCAAACGGTGATATTAACGCGTTATGAGGCTAAAACGCCCATGCCTGAAAAAGAGAATTTAACGGCTTTAGCGCAGCATGGTGCCACACTTGCCATTCATTTAAGTGTGGTCAGGATACATAAAATCGTTGAGGAATTGATTCCTTTTTATGGAGAACTGTGTCCGGTCGCCGTGGTTTACCGCGCCTCATGGCCGGATGAACAAAAAATCATCGGAACGTTAGCGGATATTGTGGCGAAAGTGAGAGAAAAAAAGATTAGCCGAACGGCCTTAATTTTAGTGGGTCAGGTATTGGCGGAGGAGACGTCGTTTAATGATTCATACTTGTATAATGAAAATCAATCGCATATTTATCGACGCAAGGCGAAAGGTTAGTTCTTGGCCGTGCTGAGTATTGATGAATCTGAAAGTGCGTTGAATAACTGCTGGATATTATTAAAGTGATGATTGCATTCAGGTAATGAGGGTCTGGCTAACATCAATACGGGTATGTTGAGTTGCCGGGCGGCCACGAGTTTATTATGGACCGCGTTACCGCCGCTATTTTTGCAGACTAACACGTCGATTTGTTGTTGCGTCATGAGTGCGATTTCTTCGTCAAGGTGGAAGGGGCCTCGGGTTAATAACCAGTGCACGTTGGGATGGTTTGGCAAGTTAGCTCGTGGTAAGCCACGTATAAACCAAGTTTGATGGGGTTGGATCTGAGCCAAATCGTCGATTGGCAATCGACCAATGGTCAGTAGGGGGTGAGAGTAAGGGGCCAGCAATGGCTGCGTGGCTGGCCAGTTTTCCGTCAATTGCCAACGATCCGAGGCGCTTGCCTGCCAAGCGGGGCGTCGGTAAGCCCATAAAGTGACCTGGCTTTGTTGGCTTGCCTGACAGGCGTGTTGGCTAATGTTGACCGCATAAGGATGAGTGCAATCAATCATTAAATCAAATTGCCCATCAATGAGAAAATGGGTCAGTGCTTGGGTGTTTGCAAAAATGCCGCTTCGAATGGAACAGCTTAATTCAGGTTGTCTGCCGAGTCCGACAAGGCTGTACACAAGGCTATGCCGGGTAGCACAAAGTTGTTTGGCTAATAAGACGGCTTCAGCGATACCGCCAAGAATTAAAATTTTCATACGCGGTGTTATCCTGCATAACCAACAATTTGATTTTGTTTGTTGATCAAATAAATTTTAAGTTTTGTATCCGCATGGAGTTTGCTCGTGAGGTGTTGCTTGGCTAATTTGGCTAGATGGTCACCCAGGGGTAAATTTTCCTGTTGTGCTAAGGTTAATACGTGTTGACTGGTGTTGGCCTGTAAAATTTGTGCCTGTAAATGAGGACTTGCATTAAGCGCTGCTGATTGAACTCTCAAGAATTCAAAGTCGATTGAGGAATGATGGCTATGGAGGCTAACATGACCGGCGGCTAATTTGCAAAATTTACCAAACCCACCGGCCAGCGTGAGCCTTGGGATGGGTTGTTTGCGTAAATATTTGAGTACTGCCCCGACAAAATCTCCCATTTCAATATAACAAAAATCAGCCAGCTGATGGTGTTGCTTAATGGTCTGCTCGCTGCTATTTCCGGTACATCCAATGAGATGATTGGCACCATTGGCCATGGCCACATCAATGGATTGATGAATTGAAGCAATGTAGGCAGAGCAAGAGAAAGGTCGCACAATACCGGTGGTTCCCAGGATAGACAAACCGCCGATAATGCCCAATCGAGCGTTCATGGTTTTTTGAGCGAGCTGTTGTCCGTGGTCAATGGCGATGGTCACCTTAAATCCTTTTAGGTAGTGATTTTTTTGGGCGAGTTGTTGCAGGTGTTGGTCAATCATTTGGCGAGGGACTGGATTTATTGCGGGTTCACCGATGGCTAATGCTAGGCCCGCTTTAGTGACCGTACCGATGCCCGGTCCTGCAAAAAATTGAATGCCTGCTGTGTTTGATAATTGTACGGTGGCACGTATGACCGCGCCATGTGTCACATCTGGATCATCGCCAGCATCTTTGATGGTGCTCGCCGTTGCGCTGTCTTGGGAGAGTCGATGGCAGTCGTCAATGGTAAATTTGACCGGCTGCCCGCGGGGTAGGGTAATGAACGTTTCCGGTGCATTCTTGTCCGTAAGCAATAATGTGGCAGCCGCTAAGCTGGTGGCCGTCGCGCATGCACCTGTGGTGTAACCATAACGCAGTGGCTTTGTTGTTTTGATGACGTGGCGATTATCCATGCGTTGAGCTTACACGGATGGGTTTCGCGCTGCTCTACCCATCACCTATATTGATTCGGATGTTCGCTTCCATGCCATGATATGCTGCATTGCTGTTAGCGGTTATCTCATCGGGATGGCCATGTCGCTTTCTGAATTTTGCTGAGGTTCGTGGATGACTATATTAAGTTCTAGTATTTCACAATCGCCATCTCGATCCAGGTTAACCGAAACATCATCCATGTCAATATCAGCGTATTTGCTAATCACTTTCAGCAAATCTTTTTTTAGCTCCGGGAGGTAGTCAGGGCTATTAGCACTTGCATGCTCACGTGCAAGAATGATCTGCAGCCGCTCCTTTGCAACGGCTGCGCTTTTTCCTTTTTTGCGTAGTAAATAGTCTAGTACGGACATTGTTTCGAGCCCCGAGATTTAGGTTCCAAAGATGCGTTTTAGTAAGCCTTTCTTTTCCAGTTCAGTAAAGCGTAATGGGATTTCTTCGCCTAAGAAACGGGCGACCATATCGGCATAGGCTTGTCCGCTCAAACTTTTGGTGTCATGGATGACAGGAACACCCGTATTTGATGCTTGTAATACGGATTCTGATTCTGGAATAACACCAATTAACGGAATTCTCAATAAGTCTTGTATATCATCTAAGCTTAGCATTTCACCAAGTTCCACACGTTTTGGCGAATAGCGAGTGACGAGTAAATGTTCTTTAATCGGCTCATTACCGTCTTCGGCTCGTTTTGATTTTGCAGAAAGAATGCCTAAAATTCGGTCGGAGTCCCTAACAGAGGATACCTCCGGGTTAGTGGTGATGATGGCCTCATCAGCATAATATAACGCCATCAACGCCCCTTTTTCAATCCCTGCAGGCGAGTCACAAATAATACAGTCAAACTTGTCACGTAACTCGTCAATAATTCTACCGACCCCCTCCAAGGTTAAGGCGTTTTTGTCTCGCGTTTGTGAGGCAGGTAAAACGAACAGATTATCACAATTTCGATCACGGATCAGCGCTTGTTGCAGTGAGGCCTCATTCTGCAGCACATTGACGAAATCATATACGACCCGGCGCTCACATCCCATAATTAAATCAAGGTTTCGGAGTCCAACATCGAAGTCAATGACAACGGTTTTGTGGCCGTGCAAAGCGAGGCCTGTGGAGAAGCTTGCACTGGTGGTTGTTTTGCCAACTCCCCCTTTACCTGATGTGATTACTATGATCTTTGACAAAGCTTGCTCCTTCTTGATACGTTCTAACAAACCAGCGAATAATAAAGATTAAAATCTTAGTCGCTTCAGGGTGTTCTTGCTTGTGTATTATGAATAGCTTAATAATAATTTTAATTGATCAACCGCTAGGTGGCTTTTTGTCGCTAATTTAAAGCATCGATCACGAGTTAACAAATCAATAATGACGATAAAATTAGAGCCCCGCAAACCTTACTTTTATGATACTTATATACTCTGGTATGAAATGTAGGTCAATGGGTATGGTTAGATCAAATTTTCGCTATAAATTTTTTAGCCGGTCCATTCTAGCGAGGAGGTTTTCTATTCTCGGACAGCCTCCTCGGTACTTTTTGAAAACTAGTTATCGATAAGTGGTTTAATCTTTAATTGCTCATTCTCTAAGTATATTTGTGAGGGGCTTTTTAGCTGTTGAGTCTTGTTGCTGTCATCAAATACACGGTAGTTACCTGCAATTGCAATTAATTCTGCTTCGATAGCCTGGCAAAATATCCGGGATTCCTGATTGCCAGAAACGCCAGCTAATGCACGACCTCGTAAGGGAGCATAGGCGTGAATGTTTCCATCGGCTAATACTTCAGCGCCGGCATTGACGACTCCAAGCAAGATTAAATCCCCCCCTTTGGCATAGATTTGTTGGCCTGAACGAATCGGGTGTTTGATAACCCGTGTTGGGTTGTTATGAATCGTTTGAGCATCTGTTTGGCTTATTTTGTCCGTTGGTGAGGCATTTGTAAGTTCAAGTTTTTCTTGTTTAGGTTTGCATTGTAGCTGTGTTGCCAATTTTTCGCGAGTGCTAGCAATGTCTTGATTCGATCGACCGCGAAGTACGGCGAGTCCGGCTTTAATGGCGGCGGTATTTTGTTCAAGACGGCCATTACATACGCCAATTGGGATTAAATGGAGTTTACGCAACATGCTATTAACATCTTGAAAATTTATCCGATCAGTACGATCTCGAATTGCCCCGAGGTCAATGACGACAGGCGCATTTTCAAAGAAATGGGGCATTTTAGCAATGCGTTGTTGGATGTCCTGTTCAATCGCTATGACACTGTAGTGATAAATATGCAATACAGTGAGAGTGAACATCGATCCTTTGAGCTCCGCTGCAGGGTTTTTGTGTTGTGGCTGGGCAGAATCTGGGGATTCTGATGCTTCCGGTTGCAACATTTTTCACTCCGGTAAGTTAAAACGTATACTCAGCTTGTTAGGAGGCTAAGTATATACTTTGGGAGGCATTGTACGAAGCCTTGGTATTTCGCACAATCCTATCAGGCGCTGGTTATATTTCGGGCAGTCATTTTATAGCAATGTTTGATTAACATAATAACGTGCTGCTTTGCTGTTCTTTCGCGCAATAATTCTTTCGTCTATAAGCGGGTATTGATGGATCTTACTTTGCATTATCCGTCTACCTTGTGATCAGTTGATCGATGGGATATTGGATTCCAGTCCCATATTAGTATAAATATGAGCAAAAGGCGCAAATTATTTGTTGCAATATCTCTCTCAAATTGATTGTGAGAGGCAAAATCATCGACTGTTGAAAGGCATTGATATATAGATGCAGCAATTTTCGTCGTTTTATGCAAACAGATTGGTTGAATATGGCGACTCTTGGCTAACTAACAATCCCTCTTCCACGGCGATGTTGAGCATATCTTAGATATTATATGCCCGGATGTGAAATCTAAGGGAGGCGTGCTCCGGAAGGTTGGTGGGATCTTTTGGTAGAAATCAATCGGATAATTTTCGCTGTAGATGGTGTCATTTATCTTTTTTCTTATCTGCCACGTTAACGCTTTCGTTATTTGGAGGGGTTGTCATGATGGTGTTTGTCAGCAAAAAACTGACTTAAATTTCGTAGCGACTCGGCGATTGTGATACTTGAGAAAAATAAATAGGCAAGATCTATTTTAGTGGCGTTTTTAAGTGTTGCTATTGGCGATCATTGGATCTTTTTTTGATCAAATATAACAATATGAATCAGCCTGTCAGCGCTTGGTTGAGCTAGCTTAACGTATTATTTTTTATATGTATTTTTGTTTTTTATTCGTAATAAAAAAGTATTCTTTCTTACAATCCAAATCTTCCTGACGACAACTCTTAAGATATTATCATTGAAGTCGCTAAATATTAGCGTAAGGATAATTGGCCTTTGCCAAATGAACAAAATGTTTATGGATCACTGGTGATTTGAAAATCACAAAAATCAGTTTACGCTAAGAAAATAACAAGGGTTGAGGACGTGCTAAAAATGGATACGAGCAAAACTTATGTTGTACTGCTGGTGCTATTGTTGTTTGTTTTATCGGGTTGTGCCACCAGTATTAAGGGTTCTATTACGCTGATGCAAGACGATATGAAAGTGGTGTCAAATGAAGAGCTGGAAGGGATTATTGTCAATGTGATTAATACGAGCTCTGTTTTAGAAAATGCGTCATACACATTGACGACAAATTACAAAGGAGAATTTCGTAGTAAAGAGGGTGAGTTGCCCGTTGGCACCTACAAAATAGAAGTTGGCTATAAGGGATATCAGACGGCAACTAAAACAGTCGAGGTGAATAATTTTTCATCACCTGACATCAAGCTGGAATTGGTCAGGATACCTAATGCGCCGGCTCGAACGATTCGTTCAAACACATCTGATAGAGATAAAATTATTAACCCAGGGGAAGTGAGTATTCAACCTCCACTGATGTAAATAACACGTTAAAAATATGACGCACTTGATTAATGGCTTTGGGTAAACGATTTAATTGAAACAATGAACCAAGCATACAAAAAAAAATTGGCCTGGGAAATTAAACAGTTCTCATTGGTGTTTCGGTTGTTTCTTTGTATCACTGTGTTATCGCTTATGTACGCTTGCGGTAACAATTCTGGATTTGAATTACAAATTCAAGCGACTCTCGATGATTCGCCAGTGGCAGAAGCTCAGGTATTAGTCAATGGTGTCGTCTACGGAATTACCAATGAAAAAGGAAATTTCACTAAATCGATAAAAAAGAAACCCGGGCAGCGTATTGATATCCAAGTGGTTGCACCCAATGCAAAAATAAAAATTAAACCTTGGCAAACCGTCTTTGTGGTTCCCGAGCCTAATGAAGTCAGTGGTTCCAAAACTATTTTTGAAGTCGCATTTCACTCACGACCTACGGTGATGTTTACTGTGACGAATGGTGACCGAAGAGTCCGAGGAGCAACCATAAAATTTGGTAATCAAGTTATGGGAAGGACAAACTCACGTGGTGTTTTATCTGTCGCCCTTGATTCAATGAAGAAGCATAAAGTTAAGTTGTCGGTCAAAAAAATTCATTATGACTCCTGGCAGAAAAGTAAGGTAATACAGCCTGGAGAAGAAATTAAAGTTACTTTGCGAAAACATCCTGTGATCCTTATTTCAACATTGTCAGAAGCCAGTAATGCCCGATCTGGTATTCGTGGTGTTAAAATTTTGATTGATGGTATCAATGTGGGTAAAACGAATGCAAAAGGGCAATTTGTGTATCGCTCTAAATTAAGAACGCGTAAACAAATGCGATTACGTTTAGAGTCGACAGGCTATACGCCATCTGTCTGGGAAAATGTAATAGATATTGATGAAGATGCGCAAATTACACGCTATTTTAAAGAAATATCGAACAAGGGGCTTCGTGTTGCGGTTTTCCCTTTTACCACTAATTCAAAAGATGCACTTGTGAAACAAGCTGTATTGGATGCCCATAATTTATTTAGTGAAAAGTTATTTATTAATCGATCTTTCAAAAAAATATCTTTCTCTAAACTCCGAGAAATATTATTAACCTCAAAGCTAACGAAAGAACGATTGAATGACCAGGGTTGGTTAGATACCTCCTTGATTAATTATGCGGATATGATTGTTTTAGGTGATATCCGAGCGTTGAAAGATACCTATTTGATCAATATGAAAGTATTAACACCGAGTGGCCAAGTCGCCTTGGATTTATCAAAGAAAATATTAAGCTCAACAAATGTCGTTAAGCAGTTTAAAAAAATTTCGATGAATGTGGCAAATCGAGCAGCGAGGCAGGGCATTTTTTTTGTAAAAAATCAACAACGGTTCGAAATTGATTTAGATAGAATTATTGCCAAAATAAACCAATCAAAATACATACCGAATAAATTATCTAAAAATAATTCGATAAAATCAGCGCAGAAAAATGTCTCGCCCATGCATAACGATAGCTCCAACAATATGCCTATTGAGGATAAATCGTTAAAGTTAAATAGCTTGTTTAAAGTAGAGAGTAGCCCCAGCGGTGCTTATGTCTATTTAGACAATAGAATAATTGGGCAGACACCCATTGTTGGTGTTTCTGTGAAGAAAGGATATCACAAAATTCGGATTTCTAAAGGTAATGGTTACCGTGATTGGGAAGCAACTTTGGATTTTTCAAAAGATATCGTTGATAAAACAGGAAATAATAGCGTGTTATTATCATTAGATATTTTAACGAGTGGCGAATCAGCTGAAGATGGTGGATCGATTGAAGCCGCCATTAGTGCCTATAAAAAGACTAAAAAAGGTCATCCAGATTATGTTGAAGCACGACATCGCTTGGCGCAGTTGTACTTAGTGTACAAAAATGACTACCAGGCTGCAGTGAAGGAATTTGAAAATGTGATTGCTGTTCCAGAAGTCGATCAACTGGTATGGAAGCAATTTGCCGTGGTTTACACTAATTTGGGCCAAGCCTATTATAAGCTAGCTAGCTCGCTAATGAAAAGAGATAAAAAACAGGCCGTTCAATACTACGCAAAGGCCGTTCAAAGTTTAGATAAAGCAAAACAAAATGCGAGATTTTTTCCAACAGATGCATATGATGAAGTGGTACATGATACCTATTATTATGCGGCGTTGTCATATCAGGTTTTATTTGAAATCACTCGACGAAACTCAATTTTTCCAAAGGCGAACCGTGCATGGCAAGAATATTTCGATTTTTTTCCAGAGAAGCTAGCTAGCAATGCTCAGTACAGTAAGTTCAAAAGTGCAGCAAAAGATCATTGGGATCAATTGCGTGCCAGTCAATAGGTTCGCTGGGGGATATACGTTTTGACACCTGTTAAAGTAGTAATTGCTGCAATTATTCTCCTTGTTGGAGGTAATTTGACATATCATTATAAAGAAAATTTACTTCATTTGAGTGATAGGCTGATCAATCAAATCAATCAGCTGATGAGCGAAGCTCAATTAGATATCGAAATACCGAAACTATCTCGAATAATGGAAAGTTCGGAAGAAGTGAAAACGAAAATAATAAGAGATGTCAATGAAGTTGATAGCTCGCTCTTGGCTGAATTTCCGGAAGATGAAATGGAGAAAGATGGTCCTGTTGCATTAAATTTTTCTTCCAAAGATAATTTGACAGAGCGCTTTGAAAAAATTTTGAAATTGAATGAAGACGATGAGTTAAATCCGGATGAGATAGGAATGATTGATGACGGAAAAAAACAACAGGGACAATCATCAAAGAAAAAAAATGGTCTTGATGTCATTTTTGTTAAGCCGCTGAACAAGTTTGTTGCGGGTTACAATAACTCAAATCCTTATTGGTCACCATCAGGAAACGTCCTTGGTTATGAAAGAAGTAAGCTGGGGAAAAAAGAAATTATCTTAAGTGAAAGTGGCGGTGAAAAAATACAATCGATTTATTTTAAATTGGTAAAACAAGATGAATTTGATTTACTACTTCCTGGGGTGACTAATTCGGTGAGCTACAACGCTAATATTAGCTGGTCTTCCGATAGTGAAAATTATGTATTTATGAGTAATGGTGGCGAAGGTAATTATGATCTTTATCTCGGTAATGTAGCTTCTGATTCAGTCGAGCGCCTTACGGTTAATAGTGAAAAAGATGGTCAGCCCCATTGGTCGCCTAAAGGAGAGAATATTGTATTTGTCTCAGGGAGAAAAGACAACGGCCAACTTTACTTGCTTGATCTTGATACTCGGGATATTTCTCAGCTAACAAAAGGTAAAGAGTCTTATTTATATCCTCAGTGGTCACCTAACGGTAAAAGTATTGCGACCAATTACGGTAATGCAGAGAGCCATGATATTAAAGTGATAGGTAATTATCGTAAGCCTAAAAAAACTAAGGTTAAAATTACCTCTTGGCAACATGATGATCTACGACCAACTTGGTCGCCTGATGGAAAAAAAATTGCCTTTTATACCAATTATAATAAAGCGAATGACCCAAATATTTGGGCGATTGTGGTGGTCAATGTGACTGATGGAAGAAAAATAAAATATCCCTTGATAAACGGAAAAAATATTAAAAATTATATTATTGCTAACGATGTGGTGGTTGATTTGGAAAGTGGACTTGCCTGGTTGCCAAATAGCAATGGTTTGTTATTTGTTAAAAAAGAAAAAGATGATTATAACTCAATCTATTATACAAATTTAAAAACTAAGCAGCGGCGCCGAATAAATACAGGAACCAGAATAAATCATGATGTGACGTGTTGTTCTTTGGATGGTTTAATTGCATTTCGAGCTCAAGTGAATCAGTGGGATCAAATTTATATTGCTAAATTGGTAATAATGGATAAATAAAAGGTTGAAATATTCAATGAGAGCAGTTTTCGTCAGTATTGCTATGCTTGCTCTAATGGCATCACAAGCTGTTCAGGCAGATTTGGCTGAAGCGCTTGAGCTTTATAATAAACATCACTATCAATCTGCTGCGAAAAACTTGCGGCAGCAAATGGTTTCTTCGTCAGCTCAGATGACTGATCGATCGTTGCTCACTTTAGGGATGATTTATTTAAAAAATTCTGAATTATATGATGCACTGTACAAAGCATCAATAAAATCTAATTATGACTATTTGCATTATTTAGTCTCCGAGCGAGTTAAGTCACCGAGTATTTACGTTAATTTATATTTGGCAAAAGCATTGATCGAAACGGGTGAATTGTCTTCAGCGAGAAAATATTTATTGACATTTATTGGTAAAAGCGAAGCGTCTTCTAAATACAAAAAAATCGCTAAAGTGAATTTGGCGTTATGCTTATATCTAGAAAACAAAGTACAGCAGGCCACTAAAATATGGAAGGCGATTCGAACCCAGGATATGGATGTTCGGGCTGAACTCGTTGCTGCCTATAAAAAATCAGGTTTCAAGGATGTGAATGTCATCAATATGGCCAATGAAATCAAATCAGACTTAATGAAATATCGGAAGAAAGCCACCGCCAGCGCATATTATAATTTGATCGATATCTATGCTTATGAAGGTGATGTAAATACAGCATTAACATTGGTAGAAGCTGTCGACTTAAGTTTACCTGTATATAAAGAAGCTATTTCCGAGAGTAAGAAGCTGCAATTTTACCATTTATCATTGACTAATAGTTTATCGCATCTTTTTCGTCGAGCCAGTGAATATTATTTAAAAAAAGTCAGTAGTAAAGGTCATAATGATACGGCATCGTATTATTTAGGTGAAGTGTACTTTTTGTCAGGAGACACTCAAAATGAAGCTAAATCAACACGTAAAGCACTGGCGTCGTATCGTTTGAGTGAAAAATTTTCCAATAGAGCACGCATACGGCAAGCGGCGGGTCTATATGCCAGTGGCCAAAAAGGCGTAGCCATGCAAGTTTGGAATGATTTGGCAGACGATGATAGAGTTAAACCTGATCAGTTAGCTGATGCATTGACTTTTTGTGATTATGTCAATGCCGATTGCAGTAAAATATTAAATACAGCAATTAAATTATCAGGTGAGTATGTAGAGAAAAATACCAAGAATTTAAATTTTGCGATTGGGCAATATTATTTAACTCAAGTGAACTATGAGAAGTCAATTACCTACTTGGAGGCGGCGAGAGACAAAAGCAATAAAAATAAAATCGAAGCGAATAATCCGATGTTATTGGTGAGATTAGCAGAAGCCTATCGAGGTAATAGGTATTACTCAGAAAATCTGGAAATATTTTTTGAGATGAGTGAAGAGTTTCCAGCTGCAAGACAAATTCAGGAGGCAGTACAGGGTATCTATTCATTAGAGCATCGTAGTGCAGGTGATGTGAAGATATTTTAAAAAATGTTTGAGTTATTGTTGTTCATACCTATTTTTTATGCGGTTGGTAAATGAAAGCTTATAAAAGCGAGAGGCTTAGTATGATAGGGAAAAGACGTCTAGCAATGCAATTGTTTTTAGTTGTGCTGCTTGCTTGGTCAAATGTGTCTGCGTTTACTGAAAGTGAACGGTATGGGGGCGCGTTGAATTATGGGGAATACGGTCGTGCATCGACATTTGATCCCATCACCGGCAATGATATGATCACCCTACGAATGACCGAGCTGTTATTTAATGGGTTAGTTGGCATCAGTGAAAAACAAGAAATTGTACCCGAGCTTGCGAAAAGCTGGAAAATTACGGATAACGGCCAAGTTTATACGTTTGTCTTAAGAGATGATGTGTTGTGGCATAAAGGAAGTGATGGTATTGCTCATCGGTTTACTGCAGATGATGTACAAGCGACATTTGATGTCATGATGCACCCAAAAACGATTACCCCGCTTAAAATAAGATATGAATTTATTGATAAGGTTAAAGTGATTGCTAAATATAAAATTACATTTTATTTAAAACGACCGGTATTAAATGGTTTGGCAAAGTTTACATTTAAAATTATTCCTAGGCATGCGTTACGTAACCCAGAATATTTAACTCGGGATGACCCATTTGTGCAACATCCGATTGGTACTGGACCCTATTATATTAAAAAAATTACGGCAGCCAATGAAGTTGTGTTTCAAGCTAACGATAAGTATTTCGGTGGACGTCCGTATATTGACAATTTTGTTGCGTTACCATTTGCCGATCAAAATGTGATGAATCAGGCATTAGCGTTTAATACGATCGATATGGTGGTGCAAGTGAATCCGCGCCATATCCCTGAGCTGCAGGGGGATAAACGCATTATACTCAAGCCTTATAATGCGTTATCGTATGCATTTTTTGGTTATAACCTGAGAAATCCATTGTTAAGTGATAAACGTGTTAGAAAAGCTTTTGCCTTAGCTATTAATCGAAAAGAGATGCTAAAGTCGTTTTTCAATGATCAGGGTACCTTAATCTCCGGACCTTTTGCGCCAGGAAGTTGGGCATACAATTTAGACGTAAAACCCTTACCCTTTGATCAGCGTCAAGCGAGAGAATTGTTGAGCGAGGCTGGGTTTCAAATGAATTCCAGACGAATTTTGGAAAAATATGGAAAAGAACTTTCATTAAATTTAAAGGTACCTATTGCCAAGGAAAATGAAGCTTTAAAACGTGTGGTATTGGCTTTTAAAGGATATTTGCGGCGTATTGGTGTGAAAATAAATGTACAGTTTCTCGAATGGCAAGCTTGGAAAGAAGCCATCTTTTTACGACAAGACTTTGATATTATGTTTGCGCAGTGGGTATTTGATGATTCAGCAGATATTTCTTCATTATTTCATTCTGGAGAAATAGGGGCTTGGAAAAATAACTTTGGTGGTTATTCAAACGCCCATATTGATCGTTTGATTACGGAAGCAAAATTAACATTAGACCACGAAAAGCGGCGTACTATAAATCGTCGTTTGCATAGAGAGCTTGCTGAGGAAGCGCCGTATACTTTTTTATGGACATTAACTAACTATGCGGCTTACAACAAAAAATTACGCCGAGTGGCGATACATCCCTATAAGTTTTTTTCTTATTCAAACAAATGGTTCCTCACACCTGATGAGCGGAATTAGCCATCGAAAGTGTATCGTTAGCTAATCTTAATGAGATGTCTCACTGGAAATGTTGACAACTAGGCGCATCTTGCTGGTCTTGTGTAAGGAAATTTTTTTCAGTCTACTGCTATTGCTTGGCGTTAGTCTTGTCATTTTTAATATTTTGTATTTTTCTCCAGGTGATCCTTTTGGCCATTTATTATCCGATCAACTAGCGGATGCCTCCGCCCGGGAAAATGTCGTTAACGCATTAGGTTTACCTTCTTCAATTTCTGGTCAATTTGTCAGTTGGTTGGTCAATGTGTTGCAAGGAAACTTAGGGACTTCATTGCGTACCGGTAAACCGGTATTGGACGAAATTTTTCTTTTGGGTAGCAATACTTTGTTTTTGACTATTGGCAGTTTGTTGATTGCCTTGTTGATATCCTTGCCTATTGCTGTATTTTCTGCGTTAAAAACCTCAAGTTTTTTTGTTTGGCCATTCACCATCATCGCTTATTTACTATCAGCTATCCCATTATTTTGGTTGGGCTATATAGTAATCTATATTTGTACGGAATATTTTGGTGTATTTCCGATACAGCTGGGGCTCGCCGCAAATAAACCCAATGTGATAATTATCACTCTCTTGCCTGTCTTAGTATTAGGCATTGCGAGTGGCGCGATAAGTGAAATGGTGCGCTATATACGAGAAGAATTAACTCGGGTGTTAAATGAAGACTATATTCGTACGGCGAAGGCGAAAGGGGCTTCAGTTTGGCGACATGCATTTATCGAAGGTCTATTGATGCCGATTACTATTGTGTTAACTAATAAGGTACCGTTTATTCTGGGCGGTGCGATTATTGTGGAGCAAATTTTTAATCGACCCGGTTTAGGTCGCATGGCTTGGCAAGCGGCACAAGATCGCGACTTTCCCGTTATTATGGGGATAACACTGGCTGCTGCGATTTTGGTTCGGTTGGCGTTTTTATTGCAGCGTATGATATTTATGCTTGCGATACCGTCGCACCAAGTGAACCGTAAGTCGTGACAGGTATAGGACATTGAAGATAACGTATAAACAAAGTCAAATATTGCCAACCCATAAAACAAATGTGAGTTTTTGGCATCGATATTCAACAATGGATATGCTCTATGTGGCTTATGGATTGTTAATTGTTATCGCTGTGCTAATTTCTTATTTATTAGGTGTGTTGGATTGGTTGCCTTATTTTCCGGAAGAGATGGATTTGGAAAATATGATGGTACCTCCAGGTACCGAAGGTTATTTGTTGGGCACTGATTTTATGGGAAGGGATATACTCTCTCGGCTCATTATTGGTATCCAGGCTTATTTTTTACCTGGCTTGTTTGCAGTAAGCATTGCGCTCACATTTGGCACATTGTTTGGCGTATTGTCGGGTTATTTTAAAGGATATTCGGAGCATTTTGTCAATTATCTGCATAACCTCTTAGACTCCATGCCGCGACTGGTTTTAATTTTATTAGTGGTTGCCGCGTTTAAGCCAGATATTTATTTGGTGATGCTGGTATTAGGTATTACTTGTTCGCCTTTGGTCGCCTCCTTAATCAAAGATAAAATTATTTTATTGCAGAAAAGAAATTTTGTGGAGAGTTCGGTGGCTTTGGGTTTACCGGTAACAACAATAATTTTTAAGCATATTCTTTGGTGTAATTGTCGGGCAATTATTATCATTCAGGCCACTTTGATTATGGCAGAAGCGGTGATGCTTGAGGCCAGTTTGAGTTATCTTGGTTTTGGCGTGCAAGAACCGACGCCGTCTTGGGGGAATATGGTACAAGCCGGTGCTAATTATTTAATGAATGGTGATATATGGCCATCGACTGCACCGGCGTTAGCCATCCTGTTTACGGTACTTGGATTTCACTTGTTAGGCGATGGATTGAATAATATGCTCGAAGGGAAGCGTCGATAATGATTGCTCATGAGGAGAAATTGCGAATTACCAATCTGCGCACATTTTTTTACTCAAGTCAAGCAAGAGCCTTTATACGTGCGGTGGATGGGGTAGATTTTTCGGTGCCAGAAAGTCAGACATTAGGTATTGTTGGTGAAAGTGGTAGTGGTAAAAGTATTTCTATGCTGTCGATCATGGGGTTATTAAGCACCGGCCCGGGTGTGATTAGCGGCAAAGCGATGTTCAAGCAAGGAGAACAATGGATTAATCTATTGCCTGAGGTGGATAAATTTACCCAAATAACTTCTACACAGAATCTTATACGCCGGGTGGATAAAAATGAAAAAGCCTGGCAAAAATCGGTGGAGCATATTTTAAAACCGATTCGGGGGAAAGAAATTGCCATGATCTTTCAGAATCCGAAAGCCACTTTTAATCCGTTTATGTCTGTGGGCGAACAAATTGTTGAGGTTATTCGGCTACACACCAGTATTAAAGGCAAAAAGCAGGCGCGAGAAAAAGCGCTGGATTGGTTGGATAAAGTGCAAATCAAAGATCCGCTGCGTAATTTTCATAAAATGGCTGAGATGATGTCGGGTGGTATGAGTCAACGTGCGATGATTGCGATGGCGTTAAGTGCTGAACCTTCGCTATTGATTGCGGACGAACCCACCACTGGGTTAGATGCCACGATACAATCAAAAATTGTTGAATTATTAGCCGGGCTTCGGCAGCAATATAAAACGACCTCTATCGTTGTCAGTCATGATATCAATGTTATTTCGCGCTTAGCGGATCAGGTGGTGGTGATGTATGGAGGGACGGTGGTTGAATCTGGTCCTTGTGATCAAATACTATGTAAAAATGCCGATGTTCAACATCCTTATACGCACGGCTTGTTATTGTCCATGCCGGATGATTCCTCAGTCAAGGCAAAAGGCCATTTAAAAGTCATTCCTGGTGATGTACTCGATACCTTGAATACTCCCATGGGCTGTCGATTCTATGAACGTTGCACATTTAAGACGCCAGAAATTTCTGCGTTATGCCAGTCACAACAGCCGGATTTAATTTCTATTGTCCCAGGTCATAAAGTGCGGTGCTGGTTATATTGCGATAACAGAAGTCGTCAGGATGAAGGCTGTGCCTCATGAAAAAAGTGTTGTTGAAAGTGGAAAATGTCAGTAAGAGTTTTTCGCAAGGCATGGGGACACTCAATACTTTATTGGGCAAGCAAGATGTATCGCTTGTGCTGGATGATATTAATTTCACTGTCCAAGAGGGAAAAACACTGGGTATCGTTGGTGAATCGGGTTGTGGTAAAACGACCCTAGGCAAAGCGATATTGGGATTGTTGACGATTGACCGCGGACGTATCTTTTATGAGGATCATGAGGTCAATCGGATGACTCGTCGACAGTTGCGGCCATTGCGTCGTCATATGCAGATGATTTTTCAAGACCTTGATGCGGCATTGAACCCCAAGTTACGCATTAAATATTTATTAAAAGAAGCGATTAAGGTACATCAATCTGGATTAACCAAGAAACAGATTGAGCACCGTATGTTGGAATTGCTTGAGCTAGTGAATTTAAACAAAGATAAACTTAATCAGTTTCCATTTGAGTTATCGGGTGGTGAAAAGCGCCGGGTCGGTATTGCTCGGGTGTTAGCGGTTGAACCGAAGCTGATTATTGCTGATGAACCAACCAGTGCATTGGATGTTTCTATTCAAGCACAGGTCATTAACTTGCTAAAAGATTTGCAGAATAATTTGGGGTTAACCTACATCTTCATTTCTCATGATTTGCCTTTAGTCGAATTAATTAGTCACGATGTTGCCGTGATGTACCAAGGAAAAGTTGTCGAACTGGGAACCGCAGAACAAATATCACAGACACCGAAACATCCTTATACCGCAATGTTATGGTCATCATTGGGTGGCGGTAAGCCGCCACTTTCTGCGGACTTTCCCGAGATGAATTCGCAAGAGATTATCGATATGGATGTTACTCATGAATCACTGAGCTGTCCGTTTGTCTTTCGTTGTCCTGTTTATCAACAGCAAGGGCAACCCGTTGTATGTTTGGCAAGCGAAAAAAAAGTTAGCTTAATTGAACAAGGAAATAGTCATAAAGTGGCCTGCCATTTTCCGTTGCCTGGGGAATAACAGGTGGTTCAAGATCGAATGTAAGTTGGGCTCACGCTGTTGTCTTGTTGGTCTATAGCGAGTGACGTTGGAAGTTGTATGATCGTATTGATTGGCAAATACGATATACGATAGGTAGTGTGAGTGTATTATTTACGGAATGTGATTAAATCAAAATACATTAAACGAGTATGTTGTTCTTTGTCTTCTTTAGCTATTAGAAAGTCGAAGCCATTTTTCTTGTAGAAATTTATAGTATTATCGTTATTGTAAGCATCAACCAAAATAAACTTACATCCTGTTTTATTTCCATTTGTGAACCAAAATTTTAAAAAATAGAGTATGTCAGTGCCAATGCCTAGTCCTTGGAACTCTTTTTTTGTGGCAAGCCGTCCCAACTTGACTGCAGGCATACTTGAATAGCGTTTTTGTCTTGGAAGTGGCCGTGTAATTCGTTGAAAGGTGCTTCTAGGAAGAATTTCTTTTTTTATTGAATCATTAGATAAGCTAAGAAATGCAAGCTTTTCATCTTTTTCGCCTAAAACCAAATACGTTACAGATAGTAGCTGTTTGTCACTTTCTATGGAGTCTTTTGAGAAAAATTCATCTAAATCAGAGTCTCCACAGTTGAGTTTTGGACGAGCTATGTTAGGGTCAAGCCTACGAATAGAATTAAATTTAGGCAAGAGTTGATGATTTAGATACGCGGTCGAAAACAGATTTTGCGCGCTCATATTCAGCGCGATTAACTTTTTTAGTTTTGTTTTCTTTAATGGTATGGTCAAACCTTGCAGCGTCTTTACCGCTAAGCATCGGGGTTTCTCTCACTTTACGTGCCATTGCAATGACTCCTTTGTTAGATTAGTTTCATGAATGGATATCGACACCATTAAGATATATTTGATTGTTCGGGGCTAATTGTAGCATAGTATTTTTTAATGTAATGGCTAGATTTTGAGCTGATAAAAATCATTCATATTGGCAGAACCCATTGCCGGTTCGGTTTTCATTGCTAACGCTTTGCTCTTGCTAGAGGTTCTCGCAGTGGCGGGTGGGAATCAATCAGCTTGTGCGATTAGATAATGGGTAAATACGAACTAAACCTGAGCCTCAACTCGGGAAGTTATCACATTTCCATTCTCATTCCTGACATGACTAAAATTAAATGCTGTTAATCATCGGTGAGCCACATAGTTACCGGTAAATGTTACAGCGGTTTGCATGTCATTCATGATGATGGAATGTAGGCTGATTCTGGCTTTTCCTTTGCGCTCATAAATCGTGAAAAATTTTTCCAGTTCCTTGTCTTCAGGGGCCATGCAAGTGGCAACAATCTCTCCTGAAACAGGTCTATCATAGGAAATATGGCTATTATAGATGACAATCGTGCTGGCTAGCTCCTTTTCTTGAAATTTCAAATATAAAAACCCCCACCCCGCCAATACCGCCAGCGAGTATAAGCTGCCACCAAAGGCTGTGGATTTATGGTTGATATTGGGTGCCAGAGGTGCCCTGAGACTGAGAGTTTTCCCATTATATTTAAAAACGTCAATGCCCATAAATTCGGTGAGAGGGATTTCATGGCGCAAAATGGCTTCGAGTTGTGAGTTATTATTATTCAATGGTTTGGCCTTTTTGATTTGAGCAACAAATCCTTTGCTAAATTAATTTGTGCAGCGAGATACGATGAGCCGCCGCGATCTGGGTGAATTTTTTGTATTAACCGGTGGTGCGCTTGTTTTATCTGGGCTTCGTCTGCACCGGGTTGCAATCCAAGAATCTCATAGGCTTGTTGTGGACTCATGGTGCTATTGTTATTTGTATCAGATGGCTGATGGTCTTGAGCCGTTTGTTGCCACTGATCGCCATAAGTTTGAGTCAAATAAGAGGCTAATAGTGCCGCAGAATCTTGATCGATGTTTTGTAGTTCAGTGAAAAATTCTTGCAGATTTAATAGGGAAATATCGGCTAATGAATGTCCTTGATATTGGCCTTGTAGTACTTTCCCTGCTAGCAGGCCGGTTTCGTGATCCAGGGTCATCTGTAGGTAAGCGCTTGTGACCTCGGAAGTTGGCGGTGGTGAGGATACGTTCGAATGAGTGGAAGATTTGGATTGTTGCCAAGGTCTTTGTTGATATTGCTGAAATAAATGTTTGAATGTGGCAAAACTACGAAGCAATGGTAACAGTTTGCGCGCCAGGGGAAGTAAGCCGCCAATGAGGGCGATTATCCAATGTAGGCGACCTGTGACGATAAGAAAAAGCAATAAAGCAATGACTAAGTAAATGGCGCTACGGCGCAATATTTGGGCAATTTTTTGAGGTGAGGTATTAATGAACCATTGAATTGCAAGATATGAAACCGTAAGAATACCGATCAGAAATAATAATTTAGCTGGCACGTTTGGTGTTAACCTCGAATAGCAGGGACATGATATAACTCTATGACTTAAGGGGTGTCGGGGAAGTGCCTTTTTTATCGGAGTAACTGCCTGGTAATTTTTTGGGATAATGCGCCACGGGTTTCGCTGTATTGCTGCAATGCTTTTTTGCCGCCTGCCACATAGCTAGCGACGGCTTCTAGGATCTCTTTGAGTTGTTCGGCACTTCCCTGATCAAAGTGGCAATAAGCGCCCTTGGTGATGTTGGCTATTTTTTGGAAAACTTGAGTTGCCAGTAAATCATCACCTTCTTGAAACATAAAAATGGGAACATTGAAAATCGCCAATTGGCCCGCGAATTGATATAACGCCTCAGGGTTTTCTTCAATACAATCACCAATAAACACCAACGCTTGCACTTTTTTTTGTTTCGTTTCCGAGAGAGTATGTTTTAGCACCTTGCTGATTTGTGTCATACCCGCCAGACATTGGGCTTGGTTCATGATGTTTAACAATGGTTGAGCATTGGTGATCCAAGCGGTGTGGTTAAATTGTTGATAGCCGTGATAGTAGACGAGTTGCATATCTAATCCACCTAGCTGTGCCACGGTTTGAAACATATCGGCCTGAATATGCGCGGCCATATCCCAGGTAGCGGCGCGGCTGGCAGTGGCATCTAAAGCAAAAATGAGTCGACCTCGATCACTTGGTTGGTTTGTGATTGGTAAGGTTGCTACCTTCTCTAGAAATTTACTAATTTCTGTATGACTTGAGAATTTCTTTATCTCTTTGTTTTTCATTATCTTATATGTTTCATATCGCGGTGAGGAGGTTGCTTTTAGCCGATATTGAGCGAGTTTAGCGGTTTTCTGCCATTGTGCATATCCATCATGAACTGTCTGTTGATATTGGGCAAGCCCTGACCCATGAGCGATGGGCTAATGGAGTATGTGATATGACCCATTTTACTGAGGGATATCACCTTCGTCTATTGGTTTTTCATGTAAGTTATCGCCCATACGAACCTATAATTTATTGATTTTTAACAAATTAAAATATTGGTGTATAATTTGCTATATGCTTAATGATTCACATTGATGAAGCAGGCAATGAGCTAAATAGTTGTCAGTCGATCTTTGGTGTATGCGATCAGTGATAAATCATGTCTTTGGGGAAGCAATCACTTTATTGATTCTGGGTGAAATATTTCATGCTTGCACAATGCAAACAATAACAAAGTGCGTAGGTAAGCTTAGAAGGATAATAAGAATATGCGAAGAATGAAACACTTTCAAAAACAAATCGGGCTGTTTGTAGTTTGTAGTGTGATCAGCTTGAGTACGGCTTGGGCAATAGAGCCGAGTCATTTGGAGCACAGTCATAGTGCTGGCGCATGGATGTTTGAATTTAAAGCTATGCGTATGACGATGGATGGTTTACGCCGTGGTACTCACGATGTCAATCTTGCTAAGGTGACATCTAGTCGCATGATGGATGGTATGGGAAACGAAAATCTAGGCCACATGAATCGTCATAAGATGACAGCAAGAGATGGTATGAACTCGATGGAGGAGGAGGACGATGATCATGGTGGTTTAGGTTATATGATGGCTCCTACTGACATGACGATGGATATGCTGATGTTAATGTCTATGTATAACTTCACTTCTCAGTTCAGTGGCATGGTCATGCTCAATTATATCCGCAATGAAATGAACATGAAGAATAATCAGAGGAGCACCTCGAAAATGGAAAGCGATGGACAGGGTGATACGCAAGTGAGCTTGAGTTACAAGTTTGCTGACAATCATTTGGTCGCGAGTCTAGGGCTAAGCATTTCGACTGGCAGTATTGATGAGAAAGGTCCGGTGATGGGAATGCCTAACAGTCAATTGCCTTATGCGATGCAATTGGGTTCAGGGACTTATGATGTTATCTCGGCAATGGCCTATTTAGATGGGATGTATGAGTGGAGCTGGGGTAGTCAGTTTAAACTGACTTATCGCACCGATGAAAATGGTAACAATTACCGATTAGGGCATCAGATGGAAGGACTGGCTTGGATTCGGCGGCCATTAGGTCGGTTTAGTGTTTTTGGCGAATTATCGTATAACAAATGGGGGGCGATTAACGGGGCTGATCCTAAAATCATGAAAATGATGAAAATGCCAAGTGGCATGAGTATGAAATCCACGCCTACAGCAGATCCGGCAAACTCTGGCGGTGAATTAGCCTCCGCGACTCTGGGGGCAAGTACATTTTTGGGGCCTGTCACCCTAGGCTTAGAAGCCACCATGCCGTTTATGCAAGATTTCAATGGTGTACAAATGAAACAAAACGTATCGGGTGCCGTTTCTATCACCGCTATGTTCTAACCCTCCTCCAAAGACGTGGAGTGTAACTTTGAAGGAGTAACTATATTCAAGTTACTCCTTTTTTTGGTGGGCTGGGTGGCTTGCTTAGGAACGAGCACGAAATAACTTGTTGCGTACCTATTCCTGAGCGAGTAAATGGTGAACATTATAAAATCATAGCATTACAAGTAAGTAATATGGTTTTAGTCGCGTGAAAAGAGGTTTGCAAGGGAATCAGTGCATCGTCGCCTCGATGGTATTGGATATATAAAAAACCGGTATAAGATAGCGTATACGCCAATTGCATTTTATTGTTTAATTGGCGATATAGCTGCGCCGCTTGATTTAGAAAATCAATACGCTGTTCAAATTCAAACATATAGTTTTGCCCCATGGAGAGCCGTGTTCTTGCTTGGCTAGGGACATCATTGAGTTGGTGGTAGTATTGTTCTAAGCGTGAGCGATTCTGTTGTATATCGATATACTGATCAAATTCCAAACGACTATTGGATGGACTGCCTAAATAATAAAGATTATCTGCTTTGCTTTGTAAATCATTCACGTTTTTGGTCAGTAACACCGCTTGCTCTGCATAAGCGTGTTGCTGGTCCCATTGTGATCGATATTCCGATATTTTACTTAACCGCCATAATGCATTCACTTGATTATATCGATCATCAGCTTGTTCACTTAGCTCAATCACCGAGTGGAATAAAGTTTCCGCTTGATTCAATTGTGATTGATCTAAAATAATATTACCTAAGCTAAATTGGACAAAACGCTTCAATGCAAAGTCGTGATTAAGTGTTAGGCGACAATTAACCTGTCCGGCGTATTGCCTCATACTAAAATCGAACCACTAGTCAAATGTTGACTCATTTGAAATCTTACTTCTTTGTCCTCTATTTGTGAAGGTAATATTGCATCGGTGGCCGTTGTCTGGATTGAGTTCGGCAACAACAATTGACGCATGTTAGCCTCATGTTGGTGTTGCTATTTTCGCCAAATAGCGATACGTCGCTGCAGTATTCTACAATGACTTTTATTAAAGTCCTGTGGATACTTAGCGATTAAGTTTGTGAGGCAATCATCACTGGGTTTAATTCAAGCTGGAGACGTATGGAATAGGCACGCAATAACCTCCCGGTTTCGCCTCCCATCTTCCGCCTGTCTTCGCCCGTTCTTCCATCACAAAAGCTCGAAATAGAACGACTATTCCTGC
>VAPK010725085.1_pt1 | contig 36116 bp, 27 predicted proteins | sample 3395031 | NCBI WGS metagenome assembly VAPK01 (sample SAMN08290443, study PRJNA428436) | hydrothermal vent metagenome | isolation source: Deep-sea hydrothermal vent chimney 1 | place: Pacific Ocean: Juan De Fuca Ridge
ATATCTTCTCTGCCATATTTTTTTAATTCTTCTATTACCTGTGGAATCAATGTTTTATGCCCTGCAGCCAAGGAAGAGACACCCAAAACATGTACATCGTTTTCAACTGCCTGTCTGGCAACTTCAACCGGGGTTTGAAACAGCGGTGCAACATCCACATCAAACCCAAGATCGGCAAATCCAGTAGCTACAACTTTTGCTCCACGATCATGTCCATCCTGTCCCATTTTTGCTACCATGATTCGGGGTCTTCTGCCATCTAATTCTGCGAACTGATCAGATAATTCTATTGCTTTTTGAAAGCTTTTATCATCCTTAATTTCTTTATTATACACACCTGTTATGGTTTTAATTTCTGCTTTGTATCTTCCAAAAACACTCTCCAGTGCATAGGATATTTCTCCTAAAGTTGCTCTGTTTTTTGCTGCTTTTACTGCCAAATCTAATAAATTTTCTTTATCTGATTTAGCAGAAGAGGTCAATTCTTTTAAAGATTCTTTAACCAGATTGTTATCTCTGTCTTTCTTTAATTGTTTCAGTTTTTTTATTTGGGAAGTTCTTACAGCCTCATTATCAACTTGCAGAATGTCCATTTCATCTTCTTTCTTTAATTGATATTTATTTACGCCAACGATGGTGTCTTCACCACTGTCAATTCTGGCTTGTTTTTTTGCAGCTGCTTCTTCAATTCTTATTTTCGGAACTCCTTTTTCGATGGCTTTGGTCATGCCACCAAGTTCCTCTATTTCTTCCATTAACTCCCATGCTTTGGCTGCAATTTCATCTGTTAACTCTTCCAGGGCATCACTTCCTGCCCAGGGGTCAACTGTTTTGGTTATAGAGGTTTCTTCCTGTAAAAATATTTGTGTGTTTCTTGCTATTCTTGCAGAGAAATCTGTTGGCAAAGCAATTGCTTCATCCAAGGCATTGGTATGCAAGGACTGTGTTCCACCAAAAGCGGAAGCCATTGCTTCAATAGTAGTTCTTGCAATATTGTTAAAAGGATCCTGTGCTGTTAAACTCCAACCACTTGTTTGACAATGTGTTCGTAATGCCAGTGATTTTTGATTTTTAGGGTTTAATTTACTAACGATTTTAGCCCATAATAATCTGCCGGCTCTTAATTTGGCGATTTCGGTAAAATGATCCAGTCCAATACCCCAAAAAAATGATAACCTCGGAGCAAAAACATCAATATTCATTCCTGATTCTATACCTGTTCGGATGTATTCCAAACCATCTGCTAGCGTATAGGCAAGTTCAATTTCAGGGGTAGCACCTGCTTCCTGCATATGATAGCCAGAAATAGAAATACTGTTGAATTTAGGCATATGTACTGAAGTGTACTTGAAAATATCCGCAATAATTTTCATGGAAGGGGCAGGAGGGTAGATATAGGTGTTTCGTACCATAAACTCCTTTAATATATCATTTTGAATCGTTCCGGAAAGCAATTCCTGTTTTACACCCTGTTCTTCAGCAGCAGCAATATAAAAAGCTAAGACTGGTAATACCGCACCATTCATGGTCATGGAAACAGACATTTTATCTAAAGGAATTTGATCAAATAACACTTTCATGTCTTCTACAGAATCAATGGCAACTCCGGCTTTTCCAACATCACCCTGTACTCGTTCATGATCGGAATCGTAACCGCGATGTGTTGCAAGATCGAAGGCAACAGATAACCCTTTTTGGCCGGCTGCCAGATTTCTTCTGTAAAAGGCATTGCTTTCTTCAGCAGTTGAAAATCCTGCATATTGCCTGATCGTCCATGGCCTGCGAACATACATGGTAGAATAGGGTCCGCGTAAATATGGAGCAATACCAGCGATAAAATCTTTACTTTCGGTTACTGATTTTTTACTTTTTACTTCTATATTTTGGATGTCTTTTCTTTGCATTTTATTCTTTTTCAATCCGTTCTTTTTCCAGTTTTTCCGACAAGCGTTTTGTAATGATGGGTTGAATTTCCGTCTGTTTTCTATTCGTTTTGATAAAAGGCCAGATATCCAGCTGTTCTTTCATTTTATCATTTGTATTTGTAAATTTATTGGTTCCAAGTAATACCAGTTCTCCGGTGTCAAACAATTTTTGTTCCTTCTCGGCATTTTCATGGATCTTTCGTTGTATGGTTCCTTTGTAAAGTTGTTTTACAAAACCTCCATTTTTTTCAATATCTTTAAAAATTTGTAGTGCTTTACTGGCAATTTCTTGGGTAAGATCTTCAATATAATAGGAGCCTTTTGCAAAACTTTCATTTTTGATGTTGCTTTCTTCTTTTAAAATAATGAGCTGATTTCGAGCAATTCTTTCTCCGAATTCATTTTTTTTATGAAATAGAGCATCATAAGAAATATTACTTATTGCATCAGCACCTCCAAGAATTCCACTCATATTTTCTGCTGTGGTTCGCAGCATATTTACATAATAATCATAAAGTGTTTTATTCCTTAAACCTGGCTGAACAAAAATATTTACTTCTATTTTAAGGTCATATTCTTTTATCAATTGCACCCATAAATATCTGAATGCTCTTAATTTAGCTATCTCAAAAAAATAATTACTTCCAACTGAAAATGTGAAATTAATCTTTTTAACAGAATCAATTTTTTTATGATGGATAAAATTTAAATATTCATTTGCATGCGCCAAGGCATAAGCAACTTGCTGCACAGTATTTGCCCCTGCGTTTTGATAAAAAGAAGCATCTACACCAATAATGGTTGTATTGTTATTCTGGTTGTTGATTACAGCACTTAATATTTCATGATCTTTTTGCTTGTTAAAAAACCAGTTACCTGTTTTAGCAAGATTTCCAATAGGATCAAGATTTAAAAATAAGTGTTGCTCTTTGTTTGCATTTACGAGTTCGGAGATAAATGTCTGATCAAAAAATAAAAATCGAAAATAAATGGTTTTATTTGTCAGGTTCTTTAAAGCTATTTTGTAATCAAATGGTTTATTTGCAATGAACTGAATGCTTTCTGCTCCTCTTTTTAATGCATCTTTTGCTAAATAATTTGCTGTTTTTTCATCATGGATAAAGACGGTCTGACAAATTTTAAATTCTCCATCCTTTTCAGGAATTTCTAATTGTTTAAAGGAATCACTATGGTAAAATGGTTTGATCGTTATTCCTTCTAAAGTATGCGTAAGAAGTATTTTATTATAATCGGCTCCTTTCAGGTCAACCTGAATTTTTTGCTTCCATTGTTTCTCATTTACCGATGGGAATTCACTAAATAAATCATTTAAATTATTCATATAAAAAAGTAAGCTTTTTTGTCTATTTTCAATTTCCTACAAAGGAATATTACCATGTTTTCTATTTGGTCTGTTGATTTTTTTGCCTTCTAGCATCGCAAAAGCCTTGATCAGTTTTCTTCGTGTATTTTTCGGTAAAATAATTTCATCGATAAACCCACGTCTTGCTGCTCTATACGGATGTGCAAATTTATCAGCATATTCAGCTTCTTTGTCTTTTAATTTTTGATGAGAATCATCTGCTTCAAAAATTTCTTTTTTAAATATGATTTCTGCTGCGCCTTTTGCCCCCATCACTGCAATTTCTGCACTTGGCCAGGCAAAATTCATATCAGCCCCAATGTGTTTTGAATTCATTACATCGTAGGCTCCTCCATAAGCTTTTCGAATGATAACTGTAATTCTCGGTACGGTAGCTTCGCTAAAGGCATACAATAATTTTGCACCGTGTACGATAATTCCCTGCCACTCCTGATCGGTTCCGGGTAAAAATCCGGGTACATCCTCTAATACCAAAAGAGGAATATTAAATGAATCGCAAAAACGAACAAATCTTGCAGCTTTTTTTGAACTGTTTACATCTAGTACTCCTGCTAAAAATAAGGGCTGATTCGCAATAATACCAATGCTTTTTCCCGCCAGACGGACAAAACCAACCACAATGTTCTCTGCATAGTCTTTGTGCACTTCATAAAATGAATCAGTATCACAAATACCATTTATAATAGCTTTGATATCATAGGGTTTATGTGCATCTAGAGGAACAATATCATTTAATTTTTCTCTGATCTCTTTTCCAATTTCATAAGGAATATCTGGTGCTTTTTCCTGGTTATTCTGTGGCATGTAACTCAGCAATTTTTTAATATCAAGCAAGCCTTGTACATCATTAGAAGAGGTAAAATGTGCCACACCTGATTTTGTGGAATGTGAACTTGCACCACCTAATTCTTCAGAGGTAACCTCTTCATTGGTCACCGTTTTTACAACATTTGGTCCGGTAACGAACATATAACTGGATTCTTCGATCATCAAAGTAAAATCTGTCATTGCAGGAGAGTAAACAGCACCACCTGCACAGGGTCCCATGATGGCAGATATTTGTGGTATCACGCCCGAAGACTGTACATTTCTAAAAAAGATATCTGCGTAAGCGCCTAAAGATCTAACGCCTTCCTGAATTCGTGCACCACCGGAATCATTTAAACCAATTACCGGAGCTCCTACTTTGACAGCCAGATCCATGATCTTGCATATTTTTTCGGCATGAGTTTCAGATAATGAACCCCCAAAAACAGTAAAATCCTGCGAATAAATATAGATCAATCTATTGTTGATAGTTCCGTAACCTGTAACAACACCATCTCCAAAAAAAAGTTGCTTATCCATACCAAAATCCGTAGTTCGATGGGTAACAAACATATCCATTTCTTCAAAAGAACCTTCATCTAAAATAAATTCAATTCTTTCACGAGCAGTAAGTTTTTTATTTTTATGTTGCTTTTTAATCCTGTCAATTCCACCTCCAATTTGTGCTTCAGCCCTTCTTTTAAGTAGTTTGTCTTTTTTATCTTTCATAAGAATTAGCTTTTAAACTGTTGATTAGGTATTCTCAATTTTTTTTGATCTTCCAAATAAAGTTTTAATCCAAGCAATGCAGCAATCTTTGCTTCATTATCAAATGTAGATTTTAACTTATCAGCAGAATAATAGTTTTTAACAAAATGGGTATTAAAATTACCTGTACGGAATGCATCATGTTCACAAACAAATTTCCCGAAAGGGAGCGTGGTTTGTACTCCTTCTATTTTATATTGCTCAATTGCTTTGATCATTAATTGAATGGCTTCTATTCTGTTCTTACCATAAGTAACCAGTTTTGAAATCATTGGATCATAATAGATTGGTATATCCATTCCTTCTTCATAGCCGTCATCTAAGCGTATGTTTATTCCTTTGGGTGTTTTATAAACTTCCAGCGTGCCAACATTGGGCATGAAATCATTCAGCGAATCTTCTGCATAGACCCTTAGTTCAATGGCATGTCCTCTTATTTTAAGATCCTTTTGTTTGATTTCTAATTTTTCACCACGTGCCACCTTGATCTGCTGTTCTACCAGATCAATTCCAGTAATATATTCCGTTACTGGATGTTCTACCTGTAAGCGGGTATTCATTTCTAAAAAGTAGAAATTCATTTTATGATCTACCAAAAATTCAACGGTTCCTGCACCTACATAATCACATGATCTGGCAACATTTATGGCGGCATCACCCATTTTTTTTCTCATCTCAGGTGTTAAAATGGAAGAAGGTGCTTCTTCCACTACTTTTTGATGTCGGCGCTGTATACTGCATTCTCTTTCAAAAAGATGAATCACATTTCCATGGGTATCTGCCAAAACCTGAATTTCAATATGGCGAGGTGAAGTGACATATTTTTCAATAAAAACAGCCCCATCTCCAAAGGCAGATATTGCTTCACTCACAGCTCTTTTCATTTGAGATTCGAAGTCTTCTGTTTTTTCAACAATTCGCATTCCCTTTCCACCACCACCTGCAGCAGCTTTGATTAAGATAGGAAAACCAATTTTAGCCGCAATTTTCTTCGCTTCCGTTACATCTGTAATCGCGTGATCTACACCAGGAACCATCGGAATGTCATAATTTTTAACGGCATCTTTTGCAGCAAGTTTGTCTCCCATCATTTTAATAGAAGTTGATTTCGGACCAATAAAAATAAGTTGATTCTTTTCAACAGCATCCGCGAAAGCAGCATTCTCACTTAAAAAACCATAACCCGGATGGATAGCATCCACATGCAATTCTTTGGCTACTTCAATTATTTTATCACCTAGTAAATAGGATTGATTCGACGGGTTTTCTCCAATACGAACAGCCTCATCTGCAAATCTTACATGGGGTGCATTTCTATCAATATCAGAGTAAACAGCAACCGTTTTAATTCCCATTTTTTTCGCCGTACGCATCACTCGTAATGCTATTTCACCACGATTGGCAACCAGTATTTTTTTCATTGTGTAATTTTTTAGGAATTAATCTAATTCAATTAATAGTTTATTCTTTTCAATAGTTTCACCCGCTTTAACCAAAATGGATTTTATCGTAGCATCTCTTGAGCTTAAAATTGCGTTTTCCATCTTCATAGCTTCCAGTATGATCAGGGTGTCACCCTCTTTTACAGTATCTCCTTCTTTCACCTCAATTCCAATAATAATTCCAGGCATGGGGGCTTTGATATCATTTATTTTTTTGGAACTGCCAATTGAAAAACCGAGTTCTTTAATCAGCTGATCCAGAGAATTGTCAATTTTCACCTGATATGTATTTGAATTTATTTGTATGGTATATTGTTTTGCATCAAAATCTTTGTGAATTATTTCAGCCTCCACAGCTTTGTTATGATCAAGGATATGGAATGTAGATTTATTGAATTTCACCAAATCGAGTTGATTAACCTGATCTTGATCTAAACTGAAAATAGAAGTGTTGTTTACAGTTACTTTAAATTTATTTTCCATAAGCATCGGTTTGAAAATTTAGATAAATATACTTAATAATTTTTAGGATATTGTATCTTTTTGAACAGACAATTCAATGGGGTAGATCAAATGCTTTTTTACTCTTTTTATCCAGGTTTTTTCTCCTTTTTGCAGATAGGGAATTAGGGCTTTAAAGTCGGCTTCAGTTTTTAAGAAGTTGAGAATTTTTTTATCACCTACCAGTAACTCTATGGCAGTTTTATCAGATCCATACTCGTATTTTCCTTTTCCCCAGATAGATTGATTAGTAAAACGATTTATATACTGAATTAAAACCAGCGAAAATAGTAATGAATGAAAATCAGAATTGAGGATATGCAACTGAAATCCAAAACAAACCTCTCCTTTAAATTTATGATCTGTTGGAATAAATCTTGTTGGTCGTAAAACTAATTTATTGAAAAAGAAAGGATAATCCTTGTATAATTTGTCATTTATTTTCTGCAAAATCTCCCAGGTTAAAAATGGGGCACCTATGAGTTCAAAGGGTTTTGTTGTGCCACGGCCTTCACTCAAAACAGTTCCTTCAAATAAGCACTGTCCGGTATATATTTGTGCTGTTACCAGAGATGGAAAATTAGGAGAAGGAGATATCAAAAAAGGATCGTGGAATTCGTTTAATTGAAATGGAATGATCTTCAGGTTGAATTTCGCATTCATTTCATCTCTAAGATATGTACACATCTCTCCAATGGTAAGTCCGTGCCGGTTTGGAATTCCTTTAATTCCGATAAAGGAAGCATATGCTGATGAAAGTGGTGTGCCTTCAACCTTTCGTCCGGCTGGATTTGGCCGGTCAATAACATATACTTTGGTATTTAAATCATGGTGTTTTAAAGCTAAAAACAGATTGTTAATGGTGGATATGTAAGTATAATACCTACTGCCAACATCCTGTATATCAACAATAAAGGCATCAATCTTTTTAAGATCTTCTTTTTTAAAGTAGATGGTATTCTCCTTGTTTCCGTAAAGAGAAGTAAAAGAAGTTTTTAGCTTAAAAAATGAATAGATATCGGTTTGATCTAGATTTATCTGATCCTGTAATTCTGCAAACAAACCATGTTCCGGTACAAAGATATTTCTGAGTACACCACGTTCATTTAGAATTTCAAATAAATATTTTTTAGAATCAAAATTAAAGGAAATCTGATTGCATAAAATAGCAATATTTCCATGAAATAATGTTTTGTCTTTTAAACTTAAAAATTTTTGTAGTGCTGAATTCACCAGGTTTACTTTTTTAAGTATTTTAAATTAAAGATTACAGTTAATAATGCGAATCAAGGGTTGAATAATTGAGAAATAATGCGATAAAATATTAAAAACAAGATAATTAAACTTGTATAAATCCTTATAAATCAGTATCTTAGATCAGATATCAATCGATATTTAGATATGATTCCCAAGGATAAAGAGTACAAGTTAATAGAAATTTACTTTTATGTGTGTAAAAAATTTGAAAAAGGATTAAAAATTTACTGTGAACGATTTAGTAATAATGATGAGCCAGAGTTTACAGATCAAGAAATTATGACATTGTATTTATACATCATGCATCATGAGCAACAATTTAAAGTAAAGCATATTTATAGATTTGCATCTGAATATCTTCATTCATGGTTTCCAAAATTAAATAGCTATCAGGCATTTAGTAATAGGTTAAATAGATTATCTGGAGTTTTTAGAAAACGGAGTGAAGACTTATTGGCTGATTATCAACCAAATGATTGTTGTCTGGATCAAAGTTTGCTAGATTCTATACCAATTATTACATGTTCTGGTAAACGAACAGGGAAAGTGGTAAGGGAAATCACAGACAAAGGTTATAATTCAACAAAAGGATTCTATTATTATGGTTTAAAGTTTCATGCTTTAGGCTTTCGTAGAATCGGTAAATTACCACATCCTGAACAAATACTATTTACAGCTGCATCTGTCAATGATTTAACTTTGTATAAACAAGCGTGGTCAGAAATTAAAGACAGAGTGTTTTTTGAAGATAAAATCTATAACAATTCCTTTTTCAGCACTCAGCCTTAAACCAGCTTTTAAATCAGCTGGGTTCACACATTGACTTGTAGCATGAGTTACCACTTTAAGTTTGGTCTCTACAGAAGTGTTCCATTCAGTAATACCTATTTTCTGCGTTGATTGTCCGTAAATATGATCACTAAAGATAAAACCAAAAATAAGAACAGAGAATATTCCATAAATAAAGCTATAAATATGCTTGAGTTTAAGAAATAAATCAGACAAATTAGAAGGGCAAAGCATTTTGTTATGAGCATCTATAGGTTTCATTCAATATTAGTTTTTCAAGTTAATACGATCTATTATTTTAAAATTATTTGTTTTTTCCATATATCCTTTTACCAGCAGATCAACTTTTCCGTCTTTTATAAAAACCTCTCCGTACCTCGTTCTTCCTTCAATGTTCCATGCTCCAAATTCTAGATTGATCTCCCATACACCATCATATTTCTTAGCAGAATAATGATGGGTGTGTCCACAGAAATAGGCGATTACCTTATGCTTTTTTAATAAATTCCAGAACTCATCCCGGGTTCTTATCTTATCTGTAAATTCAGATTTAAACACAGATAAAGAGTCGGCTCCATAGGTTCTGGCCAGATCCAGACAGCTCTTTTTATAGGCTTCATTAACCAGTACATGTGGAGTTTCACCGGTATCATTTTTTACCGGCTGGTGAGAAAACACAAATACATTCTCTTTTTTATTCTTTTCCAGATCATCGGTAAGCCAGTCGTACATTTCATTGAATATTCTCGCATTATGTCTGGCTTCAAAGTTTTGCAGTCCGGAATAAAGGTCCAGAACAATAAAATGCGAATTACCCTCATCAAAAGAGTAGGTTGTATATTTTGAACCGGTAATATCAGCACTGTCGTAAGTGGAGATATGTTTATGTCCTAAACTGTCTGTAAATACCAGACTGTCCAGTGCCGGTGTGCGATACACAGGTCCCCAGTTCGCGATCTTTTTAAGATGATCCTTGTTGTACTTTATCATCTCGAAAGTGTTATTCCAATTGGCATCAGGATAATCTTTAAACTGGTTATTGGTCATTCCCACATCGTGATTGCCAGGAACGGGATAAAACCGGAAATCTTTACCCAATACCTCCTCAACGGACTCTCTCGTTCTAAAAAACGGATCCATATCTCCTGTCACTACAATGAATTTTCCCAAACCAGTAGAGTCCTTTTTTATATCTGGCAGAATATTTTCTTTAAAACACAGGCTCGTATAATCCGGTCTTTGTTTTGTCATATGAATATCAGTTGCTACATAAAAATGATAGGGTTCATTCTCTTTCTGCCAGTTACATGACAAAAGAAATGTAAAAGAAATAGTGATAAATAATAATTTTTTCATGATGTAAATCTTTAAATCTTAATAAGAGTCTGTTCTAAAAGGTAAGGCCGGAAGACTTGCACTGTTGTAAAGGTTAATATCAGGGTTATCAGCCCAGGCATATCTTACCGAGACAGGTTTGGGAATAGAATCGTTCCATAAAATAACGGTATTACCCACGATCTTTGCATTTGCCCATTTGTATTTTCCGTCAGAACCGGCAAGGGAGAAACCCCTTGGTTCCTTTCCGTCATTTGTTACCAGTCCTACGTCGGTATGAGTAAAATGTACAGTGATCTTATCTCCGTTTATTTCTGTATTTTTAAAAACCGGACCGGAAAATGGAATTTCCATTCCGTAGGTCATATTTAAGGCATTTAAAGCCAGTCTTTGTCCAACCGCTTCTTTGTTCTTAAAATGAATATCGTCGGCCTCACCCACATCAATAGCTGTGGCAATTCCTGTATTTGGGAGCGATAAAGCCGCAGCCTGAGCTTCTCTCAGCAAAGCGAAATCACTTGATTCGGGCATTTCTTTTCTTTCCTTATAATTGGCAAGTTGAACAAAGTAGAAGGGAAAGTCTCCTTCTCCCCATTTTTCACGCCAGGCATTTATCATACCGGGGAAGATCCTACGATATTGCTCAGCTCTTTTTACATTCGCCTCTCCCTGATACCAGATAACTCCGCGCATGGAAAAAGAAATAAGCGGATTGATCATGGCGTTGTACAATACGGTTGGACGACTGGGATTATCTGGTTGATTTGATGACCAGGGGATCTTACGGTTAGGATCATTTGTCAGAACTTTATATTTCCATAAGCCGCTTAGGCTTATTTTTTCATCCTTGTCATTTGTTAGATACATATCTTCAGAAGGCCCTGCAAAACCTCCGTTCCCACCATAATCCCTTACCATAACGGCAAGTGTATGGGCTCCTTTATGGAGTATATTTTTACCGATGGGATAAACTCTTTTATCGTCATAAGACTGATGTGACCCCACAATAGTTCCATTGATATAAACAACATCCTGATTGTCAATACCTCCCAAATTCAAGGTATATTTCTTTCCTTTCGGATCAGAGGTAAGGTTAAACGATCTGCGAAACCAGACTATTCCGTCATTTTCTTTCATCCCGGCATTCTCCCAGTAACCGGGTAAATTCATCTCTTTCCATTCCGAGTCATTTAATTCCTGTTTTTCCCAGAGTATATTTCCTATTTTTTTGGCGTATAAGGAATCAAGGCCTTTTTTCCATTGATCAATTCTTTGATAGTATTCGGCCCAAAGACGGTCTTTATTCTCCTTATAGCTGTCAAATGATTTGATGATATCCGTATATTCATTTAGTTTTATCAATTTATCCACAGGAGTCCATGCTTCAACGGGTGTGCCTCCCCATGATGAATGGATCATTCCTATCGGAACTTTAAGTTTTTTGTACAATTCTTTGGCAAAAAAGAAGCCTACTGCTGAGAATTCTCCTACATTTTCCGGTGAACAGGCTTCCCAGTTCCCATTTGTTAAAAGTTCCTCGGAAGGGGTCGTCGATGTGGTTTTTTTAACCGTTAACAGCCTAATTTCCGGGTAATCAGCATCTATTATTTCCTGATCATATCTTTTATTTCCCCAGAGGTTCAATGGCATTGACATATTCGACTGCCCCGAACAGATCCACACTTCACCAACAAGTACATTATTAATGGTTATTGTATCTTTCCCGATCACTTTAAGGGTAAAAGGACCTCCGGCATTCAAAGGATCAAGACTCACATTCCATTTGTTGTCACTTCCGGCAACAGAGATCTTTTCCTTACCATTAAAAGTAACTTTTACAACTCCACCGGCTTGTGCCTTTCCCCAGATTTTTACGGGTCGTTTCTGTTGTAAGATCATGTCATCGGAAAAAACCTGCGACAGGGAAATATCTGATGCCGGTTCTTTTTTGTCTTTGCATGAAATAAAAAAGATATAAATAATAAAAGCGATTAATAAAGATCTCATAGAGTTTTAATATTAAGTTTAAACTTATTTTATTTTGAAATTTGATATTTTGATCACATAAGCATAGTTATCTTCCGAAGTGAAATTATATACACATTTTTCCGGGATCTCTATTTCCAGATCAGTTCCTTTCTTTTTCCAAGTTAGATTTCCTTTTTCTCCCAGAAAAGAAATTTTTGCATTTGAGGTAATATTAATTCCTTTAACCAGAATCTTTTTATCCGGCCATTTGGGCAGAATCACAAATAAAGTCCCGTTCTTTTGGGTAAAAAACATCTCTTTAACGGCATATCCAGGTTCTGGATCAACCGTCTGTTTTAGCACCAACTCACCATCAATCAGCATTCCTTCAGGTTTGTAATCTCTGTTTCCTTTCGACCACTGTACCGGTTTTTTCCATTTCCTGGTTCCGTAAATAGCTTCTCCATTATACTTCAGCCATTTTCCTATCTGGAGCAGTCTTTCCTGCATGATCGGGGGGATCTTACCGCTGGCTGTAGGTCCGATATCGAGCAGCAGATTCCCGCCATGACTAACAATATCAATTAGTGTTAATACCAGAGCTTTAGGCGAATTATAGTCCTGAATATCTTCTGCCTGATTGTATCCGAACGAGAATCCCATTCCGCGGCATTCTTCCCAGGGTTTGCCATATTCAACAGTTCCTTCGTATTCTGTTGTAAAATATCCACCGTGTTTTTTTCTCATCTCTTTTCCCCATCGGTCGTTGATCACAATGGTATTCTTAACAGAAGACTCATTAAACAGCCAGGCTAGGAGGTCTTTACTCTTCCATTCTTTGTCTGTAAGTTCCCATTCGCCATCCGGCCAGATGATATCGGGCTTATAGCTTTCTATCAGATCTTTAAATTGCGGGATCATGTGTTCCGATACAAATTTATCCTTGTCTTTTACCCATAAAGGATGATACCATTCGTATAATGAATAATACAGACCAAATTTTATATTGGTCTTTCTGATGGCTTTTTCCAGTTCTCCAACCAGATCACGGTGTGGACCAATATCCATACTGTTCCATCTGAAACCTCGGTCGTTTGCTTCTTTACTGGGCCATAAAGCATAACCTTCATGGTGTTTTGAGGTTAGTACAATATATTTTGCACCGGCTTTCTGAAACAATTCTGCCCATTCGTCAGGATTGAACAATTCTGCTTTGAACTTTGGAGCAAACTGATAATAGGAGAAATCTTCACCGTATTTTTTTACATGATGTTCATAAACCTCTTTTCCTGTAAACTCACCATTACCATAGGTAACTTTTTTATCCTGCAAAAAGAACTGATACCATTCGGCGTAAGTTCCTTTTGGACTCCAGGAAGGAACGGAATACAAGCCCCAGTGGATAAATATTCCGAACTTGGCATCGGCAAACCAGGGAGATACAGGCCGTGAATCCAGTGATTTCCAGTTGGGTTCATACTTTTTCTGGGCAAATAGATTTCCTGTAATTATTATGATCAATAAAAAATATATAATTCTGTTCATGATATGTGTTTATTAAATTAGTATGTTTTTTTTCAGTTATCTGACAGATGTTTATCCATGAAAATAAAGGAGCTATTCAATCTAAGATCCTCAGATGAACTTCCAATATAAACATTAAATTTACCGGGTTCCACAACCAGATCCATATTCAGGTTGTACAATGTGAGATCTTTCGGAGTAATTTCGAAATTCACTTTTTTTTCCTGGCCTGCTTTTAACGAAACCCGTTCGAATCCACGCAGTTGTTTTACGTATTGTGTAACAGAGCTAACTTCGTCGTTTATATACAATTGAACTATTTCATCACCATCGTAATTTCCTGTGTTTTTTATGTTGAATGTAACGCTTAGCGAAGATTCAAGTCCACTATTTTGGGGTGTTATTTTCAGGTTCGAATATTCGAATGTTGTATAACTCAATCCATATCCGAAAGGGAAAAGCTCATCAACAATTCGCGATACGCCGTATCCGTTCGGGCTTCCTGCATTTTCCTGCCCGGCTTGTGAGTCAGGTTTGTAGGGGAAATTAACAGGAATTTGTCCTACCGTTTTCGGAGTGGTAACACTCATTTTTCCACCCGGATTATATTTGCCAAAAAGTACGTCGGCGATTGCTGTTCCTCCATATAACCCCGGAAACCATGCTTCAACAATTGCCGGAATATTTTCGTTTGCCCAGTTAATAGATAGTGGGCGCCCGTTTATTAGTACAAGTACAACCGGTTTCCCGATTTTTTTAAGTTCCATTAAAAACTTTCGTTGATTGCCGGGTAAATCGAGACTTGAACGCGAGCGGGCTTCTCCTGCAATGCGGTCGTCTTCGCCCAAAAAAGCGATAATCAAATCTGATTTTTTTGCCTTTTGCATAGCATCTTTCATTAGATCTTGTTCCTCTTCGCCTGGGTCAACCGGATATAATTCCTGTTGTGGCCAGGTTTTAGGGTCGAAAAGTAAACAACCTTGTGCATATTGAATTTTTGCACGGTTACTAACCAATGTTTCAATGCCTTCAAATCCTGAAATAATATCGATATGGTTTGGACCGTAACGGCTTGCCGACGATTTTTCCTCTTTTGCATTTGGTCCGCAAACCAGAATATTTTTATAATCAGAAATATTTAATGGTAAAAGCTGGTTTTCATTTTTCAATAAAACAATAGCTTCGTGCGATGCCTGAAGTGCAATTTCATTGCTCTTTTCTGTATTTACAGTTTCGTCGGCCAACTTTTCGTCGTGAAATGGATTGTCGAAAAGTCCTTCCCAGAATTTCACCCGAAGTACATCTCTTACTCTGTCGTCAATTATTTTTGTTGAAATAGAACCTTCGCTTATCAATTCTCGTAATGGCAATACAAAGTTTTCGGGAATTTCGAAAGTAGTACGCACATTTAACCCTGCCTGCACAGCTTGCCGCACAGCTTCTTTATAAGTTGCTGCGGTATGATGTTTTTCGGCAATATATCGTACTGCCCAAGAATCGGAAACAACATATCCTTTAAAATGGTAAGTGTTGCGTAGAAGTTTTGTAAGGAAATATTCACTTCCAGAGACCGGAACTCCATTGTAGTCATTATAAGAGCTCATAACTCCCAACGCACCGCCTTCCGAAATGCCTCGTTTAAATGGATATAAATAGAGCGCGTGTGCCTCGCGGTCGGTAATGTGTGGGTCGGTACGTGATTTTCCGTCTCTACCACCATTTGGAACCGAGTAAATGGCAAAATGTTTCATTGTGCTGACGACTCTGTTCTCCTGAATTCCTTTAATTTGCTGAATTCCCAGTTCGGTAACAAGAAAAGGATCTTCTCCGTATGTTTCAATAATTCTGCCCCAGCGCTGATCACGTGAAATTCCCATAAGTGGAGAATATACATTGTTGTAACCCAAAGCACGCGCTTCCATTCCGGTAATCAGGCCTATTTCACGAACGAGTTTTTTGTTCCATGTACTGCCAACAGCAAGCTGCGCCGGGAAACATGTTGCTTTGGTATGATTTAACCCCCTGATTCCTTCTGTTGTGAATTCCACCGGAATACCAAGGCGTGTTTCTTCAACAAAGAATTTCTGTACTTTATTTAATGCCCATACATGTTTAGAGTATGGATACATGTAATCTGACTCTACAACTCCATTACAATGTTCATCAATGTTTGCAAGGCCATCTTTCCACAATGCATTCTTCCATTCTGGAGTCGGGAGCTGGTCTTTTACGACCCTGTGGTAGCCGTATAACGTAACCATCTGCATCGTCTTTTCTTCCATATTCATTTGCGAAAGCAGGTCTTCAACACGGATGTCGATATTCTGTCGTGGATCTTCGTAAATATCTTTTTTCCCATTTTTATTGAAGTCAATCCAACCATCGTGATAAATTGATGATTTATCTTTTACCGTTTGGCTTTCAACGCTAATTGTTTGGAATACTAAAATAATCAGAATAGTAAATATTGATTGTGGTTTCATTTTATTAGTCTTTGTTTTATTATAATTTCTAAATTATTATTTTGACTTCTCTGGTTTTATCCTTTTTATTAAACAATACTAAATTTATTTAACATTAATCATTATGTTGTCTGAATCAATGATCTTCCCTTTATCATACGATCTTGCCATTATCGAATATTGGCCTGTATCAGCTTTCCAGTCTAAATAATAGGGAACCGTTGTATCCTCACCTATTTTTTTGCCGTTGGCGTAAAACTCTAATTTGGTAATACTGCTGTCTGTGTCCCAAACCATAGTCTTTAATTGAACAGTGTGTGATATCTTGTCTATGCCAACCGGTGTTTTAATAACAGGTTTAGGAATTCTTTTAAATGCAGGAAAATCCAATATAAGATCAGGTTTCTCTGCATATACAAAATCCATATCCGATAATTTTTCAAAGGCTTTTTCAATATCCATATATACCAAAGCAAATTTTAATCCTGCTTGGTGTATTCTGTCTAACATATTTCTGGCCGTATATTCTGTTTTATTATAATTGTATTGAAAATACATGCCAACCCCGTCAATTTCAGTTCTGTTCTCCGGAGAGATCACATCAAAAACTCTATCAGGGTAAACATCACACCAGACATAGATCTTGATTTCTTTACCATGGTTTAGTTTTTTTACCATTTTAACCTCATCCATATTTAAAAGCCATAAAGCACTTTTATCGATCAGATTATGAGCATATATTTTGTCGATCGCCAGTTGGGTCTGATCTGGTGTATGGTCTTTTAATTCTACATGCAATAACATATCTGCTTTATGCTCCACAATATAATCGAGCATATCATCAAAACGTTTATATGTTACTCCTAAAAATTGTTCTTTATTAAAACCATCTTTCATTATTACCGATGTATTTTCCAGATCGCCCCAATAATTCCTGTCGGATATCACATCATGAGATAAAATCAGCTCACCATCTTTTGATGGTCTCAGATCAATGTCAACATTAAGATGGTTTGCTATATTTAATTTTAAAGCCTCCAAGGAGTTTCCGGGAGAAGCCAGCAATCCCATGGCGTGAGTAACAATTACAGGTTTTTCCTGTGTATAGGAAACTGAATATGTTAAGAGGGTAAGAATAAATACAATTATCTTATTGTTGATTTTTGATGATATCATTATTAAAGTCTTTGATTATTTTAAATGCAGTGTGTAATTATGTTTCCCTGTTTTTGCCAAAGCATAGACTTCTTTTCTGATTTGTTCAGATCTTTTTAACATTTCCTCTTCTTTTGGTTTATTCGATATATATATATTCAGTTGATTTTTGTAATAAGGATCAGGATAACGATTAAATGCAGAGTCCAGGTATTTTTCTACAAATCCAAGGTTTACTTTATTTGGGCAGGTTTTATAATCATCCATGTATTCAATAAATTTCATTCCCCTTAATACTCCTTCCAATTTCCAAAGTTCCTGAAATTTTTTAAGCACTTTATTTGCCTGTTTAAATTGTGGTGTGTTGTGTTTTTCTGCCAGGTTTACACCTTCGTTAAGTTGTTTTCCTGAAAATTCGGAAATCGCTTCTCCATCAATATTTAACTGATACTGCCCCTCCTGCAACCCGGTAATTTTCAGTAATTCAACATTCAGTTTGTTTGTAAAGTTAACAAGATCCATTCCCTCTTTCTGCTCTTCAGTAGAAGGAAAAGGAAGAGCATTCTCTTTTACCGTAAAACTAAGGTTGTTATTTTCCCTGGTAACTGAATTGATCTCACAATTCTGACTTTCGGGATCAGCTTTTGCTTTTTTACTGTCAACCACAATCTTTGAAACATATTTTGGTGCTTTTTCTGTTTTCAGGAACTGATAAGCCATGATCAAATGTCCGGTCTCTTCCGGATGGATTCTGTCTTCACAGGTAAGCGTGGCAGAAGGATCAGTTTTCTGGACCTGGGTGTTGATACGCTTCATGATCGTGTAATAATCAACAGTCGGAAGTTTGTATTTATCACTTAATGAATCAATAAAAACAGCACATTCCCCTAAAACATCATTCACTCCGAAAAGATTGGTTTCCGGCAGGTCGGTAGTCTGATCATATATGGATGGACTTTCCAGAATAACTTTCACTTCTTTGGAAAGAAAAATATTAATAATACTGTCTAGATTCTTTTTGTAAAGATCAACAGCATCTTTTCTTTGCTTAAGAATTTCTTCATCGGAATTATTCTCTTTTCCATAAAGATGACGTTGCACATCATTCATTCCCAGCATGATCACGGCTTGAGTTGGTTCATAAACCATAATATCATCTTGCATACGGTTTAAGACTCCCGTGGTAACATCACCGGAAACACCTAAATTATACATCTCTAAAGGTTTATCTGGAAATCGGGTTACATGATAAAGGAAAATATTGTGGTGAAACATGCCCATATGGGTAATACTGTTACCCACAAAAACAACACGATCTCCTTTATTAAAAAATTCTGAGATTGTTGTATTTTCTTTTACAGTTTCCTTTTGCTTACAACTGATGATGGTCAGCGAAAGAAAGACTACAAAAAAGATATTTATTATTTTCATTTCTCTATATTTTTAATATTAAATGTTTTATTGAATTCTAATTTTATCACCATGATCTCATTAGGGTATTCATTCACCGGGATATCCTGTATCCAAAGAAATGCCTCTTTTTCATAAGGTTTTCTTTCCAGCACACATTTTAAAGCTTGTTTTGTGTTTAATAAGGTTGTCTTCTCCGGCAGGATCTTTAAAGGGAAAAGGCTGACAGAATTCCCTTTTGGTAACTTGTTCAGATGAACATAAAAAACATTGTCTCTTCCTGTTATTAAAATATTATTATTTCCTATACCGTTAATAATTTCCACATCAGTATACGCTTCTTCTGTAGCGTGAAACCATTTACCTATTATTGATAATATATCTTTTGATTTATCAGGTATTGTACCTTTCTCATTAGGACCTACATTGAGCAAATAATTTGCTCCTCTTGATAAATAGCTGTCAATGCTCCTCATCAGATATCTGTCAGTATAATAATCTTCATCTTTTCTGTATCCCCAGCTTTGCATTCCTACCGACTGACAGGCTTCTGTAGGTTTTATAAAAGTATTATTTTTCGATAGTTTATTTTTATAATCACGTTCAGGAGTACCGAAATCCCCTTCATCAAATCCACGGTTGTTGATCATTATCTCGGGTTGTAACTCTCTGATCATGGCATTGATCGACGGGTCTTTGTATTCCGGGACATTCATATCCCACCAAAAACCACTTATTTTACCGTAGTTGGTACACAATTCCTTTACCTGAGCTTTTAAGAATTCCATATATTTTTCCCAGTCAGGTCTGTCATTTTGTCCTGGAGCAGGCAATTCATGATGACGTCCCTCATTAGGGTAGTTTGGATGATGCCAGTCGACAACAGAATAATAAAGTGATATCGGAATATTTCGTTTATGACAGGCATTGGCCAGCATACCTACAATATCTTTTTTATAGGGTGTGTTCATCACATTGAACGGAGTTTGTTTTGTATCCCACATACAGAATCCGTCGTGATGTTTGGTGGTAAAGGTCAGGTATTTCATACCTGCTTCCTGCATCAGATCAAGCCATTTTTCCGGATCAAAATTTACAGGGTCCCATTGTTTTGCATATTGTTCATATTGCTTTCGCGGGATGCCGTATCGTTGCTGGTACTGTTCGTGTACAGCCGGAATGGCATATATACCCCAGTGAACAAACATACCGAACCTGCTTTCTGAAAACCAGTTACCGATGTTAGTAGTATAATTCATCGTTTCCGGCATAAAATGGGTTTTATTACGGGAATAAACTATATTTCCCATCATAGTCCCCAGACTTGCCAGTGCAGTAATATTTATAAAATTTCGTCTTTCCATGGTTTTATTCGGCTATTTTTATCAATTCAAACTGGTGTTCTTCAGGTTTGGCTAAACCGTATATATCATCCCGTATTTTTTCCATTTCCTCTTTGATCTCTTTCTCTTTCGGTTTACTCAAACTATTAGTTTTAATGATCTCTCTAAAATAGGGATTGGTATAATTGGCGGCTTAAAACATCCTGTGTTACGTCACCTCCAACCCCGCAGTTGTACATTTTTAATGGTTGCTCAGGAAATCGTGTTATGTGATACCGCAGTAGATCGTGGTGAAACATTCCCATCTTGGTAATACTGTTGCCCACAAAAACAACTCTGTCGTTCTTTTTAAAAAATTCAGTCTGATCAATATTGTTTCTTTCAGAATCTGTTTTAGTACAGGATCCAGGAAAAAATACCATGATCAGTAAAAATATTCCTGTTGCTTTTTTCATGCTTAAATTATTTTACGGGTTTTACGATCTGTGCAATGATCCTTGCATAACGAGTTAGTGGATGCCCTTTCCCGTTATCCTGAACCTCAAGAATGATATGAATTGTTTTTCCGGGTTCATCGGGGCAGATAAAAGAAGCATTTTTAGAATTGTGATCTTTTATTGAAACCGTTGTTTTGCAGGTTCCTGCCTCTTTATACTGCCACCAGTTGCACGTAGTTTCATCACCGTCGGAATCGGATGGATCACAGTCCAGTTTTATGACCTCTCCCGGAGATGCGGTAATATCCTTAGCAGATCTTAAATTGACCACAGGCGGATGGTTAGCTTCGTTATAACTTTTTACGCACCAGTCGGCACGTACGGCATATTCATTTTGAAAATCGTCTGCCCAGCGGGCACCTGAATAACAATATGCCTGTTTTTCCGCATCAGGATCGTCTGCCGGCAGTTTATTGGGACCATTCCATTCATCTGTAACATTATTAAGATGACAGTTATAAGTATCTGTATCAGCATTAAAACGACTGCCCCAGCCGCCGTACGTTGGGTCTTCGGTACTTCGTAATCCCGCTGCAGAACCTAAAATATGTAACAGCGATGGTGCATCTCCGTCTACATCATCATTCCATGAATGTTTCCAGTAAAGACTGCCGGCCAACGGGTCATGATCTTTGATAAGGTTTGTGTTGGTCCATTCTTCGGTGGAATATGCCACATGATCACACCAGTATTTCACTTCACCCCAGCCATTGGTATATTCGTAATTTTCTGCATCAAGCATCACCGGCGCCGGATCGTAATGTTCTTTTATGTAGGAAAGATTTACCCTGTCCGATTCCCTGTCCTGGTATCTGGCAGCAATAAAATAGATCTTTAGTTTATTGGCAACATAAGCTTTTTTCTCAGGATAGTGATCATTTATATATCTTAAAGCAGCAGTAACAGTTACGGGGCCACCCCAGCAGGTTACCCAGACCGGACTATCGTCATGCTCATCCAATAAAGTATTTGCAATAAGCAAAGAGCCGTCAGTATCTTTAGAATAATCATCATAAATTACATTGCCCCGGACAGTAACGCTTCGCAGGTAATCAGGAGTTGGATAATCAAGGTCGTGTAGTTTTAAATTATCATAGACTCTGGCATAGAGATCAATTTTAGCCAGTATTCTTTCATACTCTTTGTTGAGAAATTCTTTTTGCCAGGGACCTCCGCTCGGAGTAATTCCTATAATATCCTGGTTATTTGAAAACAGAAGCATTCGTACCATAGTATTCTGGTCATCTTGTGAGTCCATACCAATATCTGTGGTGTGAATAACCCGAATCTTCTTTTGTCTGGATGTACCCTTTACATTATTTGGAGACTCTTTATTTACAGTGTTGCAGCCATTCATCACCATAAAGGTTAAAAATATTATTATGACATAAAATGGAGCAACAAAGTTTTTAATATGCATGATAAACTTTTTAATAGTTAGCAATCTTTACAATCACCCGTGCATATCTTGTAATTGGATGCCCTTTCCCGTTATCCTGAACTTCAAGAATGATATGAATTGTTTTTCCGGTTTCATCGGGGCAGATAAAACTAGCTCTGTCAGTATCAGAATCTTTAATTGATATGGATGAATTACATGTGCCAGCTTCTTTATACTGCCACCACGAACACGAAACTTTATCGCCGTCGGGGTCGGTGGGGTTACAGATGAGTTTTACTGTTTCCCCGGGGGCTGTAATAATATCCTGTGCAACTTCCAGGTTAACCACCGGAGGATGATTGGCTTCTCCGTAATCTTTTACACACCAGGAGGCTCGTACAGCCAGTTCATTTTGTATATCATCATTCCATCTCGCCCCGGAATAATGCATCTTCTGGTACCAGTCACGGGTAATGGTATCAGCGGAATAAGCATCTGCAACATAATGGATCTTCAGACTCTCTTCATCCCAGTTCACAAACCGGTTATCGTTATTTACAACCTCAGAAAAACGGGATCCCCAGCCTCCGTATGAGGGGGCTTCAGTACTTCGGAGTCCGTAATAATCCCCTAAAATATGGAGCATTGCCGGAGCATCACCATCACAGTCTCCCGTATCGTAGTATTCAAAATCATCACATAGCGGACCATTTCCTTTGTTGTAATTTTTCTCTACCCATTCCTTTGTAGAATACGATACATTATTGAACCAGTATCTCTCATCTCCCCAGTAATTCATGTAATTATAGGTTTCACAGGTAAGCATTTCAGGAACAGGATCATAATTCTTATTGATGTAATCCATGCAGGGCTGTTCTTTTTGATAAGTATCACCAAACCCTTCTTGTCGACCAACAAAATAGATCTTTAATTTTTTTGTAACGTACTCTTTTTCTTCCGGATGATGATCATTAATATAGCGGAGTGCAGCGGTAACCGTAGCAGGGCCGCCCCAGCAGGCCACCCAAACCGGCTCATCGTTCAAATGATCGAGCAGTACATCTTTAATATTCAGTGAGCCCGGAGTGTCAGTCATATAATCGTTTGCAATTTCATTACCGGGCATAGTAACACTTCTCAGATAATCGGGAGTGGGGTAGGCAGGGTCGTGTTTTTTAAGGTTATCGTAAACTTTTCCATACAGGTCGATATGGTGCAAAACCTTTTTGATCACACCGGTATCAGACCAGGGGGAAGCACTGGAGTGTATTCCAAGGATCTCCTGATTATTGGCAAAGAGGAATAATCTCACAAGGGTATTTTCGTCATCCCTTACAAGGTCGGAGGTATGGATGATTCTTATTTTTTGATTTGGTATATTTTTTTCTTTTGTTCTTGAGTTATCCTTAGTACAACTATTTAAACTCATAAGTGATATAAACAGTATAATGACAAAGAGAAAACGTTCGTATAAATATTTCATAACTAATGTTTTTTTAATTTATTAAATTTTGATAGATCTTTTTTATTGATAATTGCAAATGCATACGGTCCTAAATCTAGATTATTATTTATCGTATTAAACTTAAGGTTCTCAAATTTATAAGGGTTTTGCATTAACTTAATTATATTTTTTTCTGAAATTATTATAACTTTTGATGTTTTAAATTTAGAAGGGATTTTAACTGATATAAAATCAGAAGAATAATTAGCTATCAATAAAATAGAAGCTTTTTCATTTTTATTTCCAAAAGCCAAACCGGTAAATTTTAGCTCATGATCTGTTTTTACAGGATAAAAAAGATTGTCTTTATTTTCCAGAAGGATCTTAAAAATAAAATACATCGGATAGACAATGCTTACGTGAGCTTTAAATATTTCCTTAAATAAAGGTTTTTCAGATTGCATGATTCCTCTCATTCCTACAGTTTCAAAAAAAGTTAAGGAAGCCGGTTCCGAAGTTAATAAACTGTTTAGGGTACCCAATACCCATGAAGCTCCATAAAGCGACATCTGCCGGACATCCACCTCAGGAGGCAGCTGTTCCGGGTCAATGATGGCTTCTCCGGTTGCATTAGGATTCCAGCGCATTTTAAAGCTTACAGGTGAAATATGGACAGATTTTTCCTTAGAAAAACTCTTCGCGGTAACAACTGTATAGGGCTGTGCAGCAATGGTTTCTGTAAGAAAATCGTTGTCAGTAGCATGTACCTGCGGATTCATGGAATACACGATATGATCGATTTTATCCGATACGATCCTGTTCCTGTTCAGTTCTGCAAAGAAGGCATTGGTCCCCATACCGGTTTTAGCTTTTGGGAATAGATCTCTTATTACCGGTAAAACAGTATCAATTGTCTTTTTCTTTGTGACATGAGGTTTCTTATTGAAAATATTAACAATGGTAACCGCAGGATCTTCCTTTTGTACAGCCGCTTTGAATCTTTTTATTTCTTTTTCGATATCATCAAAGAATAGACTTATTTCCAACGAAAATCCCAACAGATTAGATTCTACAACCGCATTTTTCAGTTTCAGTTCCCAGTTGGGTTCATATAATTTCAGATCTAGCTGCAATGCATCAAAAGGGATTGCTTTTATTCTTTTTATCTCACCTGCCGATAATGTTTCAACCTCAGAACTCTGTCCGATATTGATCCCGGGCAATGTAAATGCCTTGTCATTAATTGTAAATGTATATTCAGAGGTATCCTGATCCAAAACTGGTTTGCTTGTTTCGGAAACGCTTAATTTTATGGTTTGTTCTACCTTATCGCCTTCTTTTAACTCAACCGGGAAGGGTAAACCTAAAGGAGTACAGTAAGTTTTATAAGAGGCATCAGTCCAGTTACGCTGGTCTTCTGTCTCAAAGATATCCCCTGAGAATTCAAGTAGGGCTTTACCTTCTTCTATTTCCCATTCCATGGAGCTGATATTCAAAAAAGGCTGGTACGGACTGATCAGTTCAGGGAATTTCTGAATTTCAGTTTTTCCTTCAGGATTCCTGATCCGAATTTCATTTCCCTCACATTCCTTTATAGGATGCAGTACCGTAAACCCGATCCTGTTCCTTTTAAATTCGGTTAAGGCTTCCCCGGCGATATTAAAAGTAATCGTACTGTCTTCTTTCCCTTCAATGGTACATTTCCACAAAAACCCGATATCATTCTGTCTGGCCTCTGCCCGGTAACTGATGGTAAAACTGTTTTCTCTTTTCTGGATTCTTTCCTCAAAGATCTGTAAGGGAACGGTTCCCCAGTTGTGATCCCTAACGGCATGGTTAATAAGGCGGAGGATCTCGAAATTACCGGATCTGATATATCTTAAGAACCCCTTTTTATAAAAAAGATCTAATTTCCCTGCTTTTAAGGCAATTTTTTTTGGGATATCCTCTTTATCGCCGTAAAATAAAATATTTCTATTCATAAGGTTTCTTTATGTAATCTGTCTGATCTGCTCTTTAACAGATTCCTCATCAAAAATATCTTTCCACGTATCTTTAAACAGTAATTTATCTCCTATCTTAATGGCTTTTTTGGCTGCATCTGAAAATTCACCTCCGGGTAACTGACCGAATATCAGTGCCAGTTCAATATTGATATGTCCCAGGAAGAAATCGTAGGCAGCTTCTTTCGGTACTCCTTTGGAGACAACAATATCCAGAGCTTCTTTCATTTTGGAGATCATGGCTCCGCTAAAGGTTTCCGATAAGGCGGGTTCCAGAATTCCCATATCTTTAAGTGTGATCCTGTGTGATACAAAAACCGGGGCGTACATGGTTTTCGCCAGTTCTTCCGCAACAGCATAATATTTATCATCTCCCTGGATCAGGGCGCATACAATAGCCTGTTTTGCAGCAATACCACCAAAATAATCAAAATGTTTCTCTTTGTCTGATTCCCAGTTAAACACTGAAGGATGTGTGGGATGACTTGCAAAATAAGCAATATCCTCTCTTTTCGGTAAAGCCCCGGATAAAGGTGCTGCAGGATCGAGAAAAATAGCTGTTGCTCCTGATCTCATTTTAGGTACATACAGGTGTGAAACCTTTTTAATTAGCACATCTGGAACAGCAAAGATCACAATATCAGCCTCTGAGATCGCCTTGTCGGGATCGGTACAAACCTTTACTCCTCTGCTTTCTACTTTTTCAATTCCTTCCTTGCTTACTTCAAGATAAGTCATCTCATACGCTGATTTTTTTAAGTTGTCGGTGAGTCTCAGACCCATTTTTCCGCCAGCGCCAACTAATGCTACTTTAGTCATAATAAATTATTTTTAAAATTAATTATTCATTGGTATATTTCTTCCTTCCTGAATGGATTCTATATAATTATAGGCCCCGTTCTGTCCGCCTTTTAAGCTTATTTCCAGTCCGTCAAACAGATTATTCTTTGAATGGACAAGGCAGAGCGGCGCTCCGGGAGATATCGGCATCAGTGTTTCCAAAGCATAGATGCCCAAAGCCTTGGCTGCATGGCCGGAAGTATCCCCGCCACAAATTACGGATCTTATCTTTCCGGTCTCTGTAAGGATTTCCTTTAAGATCTCTCCTTGTTTTGAGCCTAAAAGTAAACTGGTGCTTTCAGCATCTGTTCCTGAATGTGCCAATGCTATTTTTGTTTTTAAAATTGCAGGATCATCAGGGCCTTTGGCGGTGTACATGGCAATACTCTTTCCTTTATTAAGTGCTTCCAGTGCTTTTTTTATAACCCTCTTTTTTTCTTCATCTGCCAGCCTGAGATCAACCAGCTTTACGGTATTTATTCTGATATCTTCAAATCCTTTTTGCAATACAAAGTCCAGTTGTTTTCCGGTTGTAGGAGCACCACTGCCAGACATCACAATAATTTGTTCTTTTCTGCCCGGGCTTTCTGGAGTATCCGGTTTTAAGAGTTTTCCTTTCCTTTGCAGATAGAGGCTTAGAGCGTATTCCATACTGGATGAACCAATGAGCAACTGGCAGGAATCACCGGGAGCATTGTGGATGATCTGCTCTCCGACATTGATCAGATGCTTCATGGACAGGGTATCGAATAACAGGATCTCCCCATTGGTCAGGTTCAGTTCTCTGAAGAATTTCTGTCTTTCGTTAAGATCTGTTTCCAGAGCGAACAGATCCATTAATTCGATCTTTCGTGAGGTTTGTTTTCCCAGGTGCAATCTGAGGTCGCTTTCCAGCATGGGGGTCACAGGATGACAGGACATCGTAGGATGACGGTCGAGGCGGTATGTAATACCGTCGATCCGGGCAAAAAGATTTCCAAAAACTGAAAACCGGTTTAAGAATGGTGCTCCAACAACCAGCGGAATATAGGCTGATGGAAAATACTGATTGGCAAGATCGGTAGCAAATCCGATACTGCCGATCTCAGGGGAACTGTCAAAAGTAGAACAGACCTTGTAGTGAAAGAAGTCTGTCCTGATCTTACTCAATCGTTCAAAAACAGGGGTTAGTTCTTCTTTCATCTGTTCAACAGGTAAACTCCTGCTGATCCCTGCAATTCCGAAAGCCTGGAGATCCCTGTTATCTTCTTTGTCCCATGTTTTTTTTAACCTGAAGTTCTTTATTTCCTCTTCTGTAGGGATGTTCAGGAACAGTGCCGTTCTGACACCGTTCAGCATCAATGATTCCATTACATCGGTAGAACCGGTAAAATCATCTCCGTAAAAACTCAGAAAAATATCCTGTTTTCCTAATTTATCCATAATATTCAATTGCTTTTTTAAGTTCTGAATGTTGTTTTGCCATTTCTTCCAGGCTCTTTCCTTCCAGTGCAGCCTGCCAGGCCTGAATGATACTTTTTACACCGGCTTCTATCCCGTCGGGATGGCCTACAATACCTCCTCCGCAAACGTACATCACATCAGTGGTTCCGATAGCCTTATAGGTGTCCACTGCCTGACCGGCCCATTGTCCTGAGGAAATCACAGGCATGGCCCGGTAACCTCCGAACATGGGTTTGAGTAATGCCCTGACAGAAGCCAGTACAGATTCATCTGATTCACAGAATTTGTTCCGGAGTCCGTTCACATGCATATGATCGACTCCTGCAGTTCGCCAGATGGTCTGGTAGGGCTGGTATGACATTCCCAGTACTTCTGACCGGCTCATTGCTCCCCAGCCGTTACGATGCCCGTGGATAGGCAACTGGCTGTGAGATCTCAGTTTAACAACACCGCTTACGCCAACACTGTTCAGATTAGCCATAATGCATGTTCCTCCGTTCTCCAGTACCAGGTCGTGTCGTCTCAGCATATCATCGATGTCACCGCTAACATTAAAGGCATACATCGGTTTTTTACCGGTTTTCTCTGCAAAATCATTGATCTCCCGCATAACGAGTTCCACCCGTTTCTTAAAGGGCGAGTGGGGAGGATCTCCCATCAGTTCGTCATCTTTGATAAAATCAAGTCCCGATCCGATCAGGATCTTTACCCTTTCCGCAGTGGCTTCAGGCGTAAGCCCTACACTTGGCTTGATGATTGTACCAATAACAGGTCTGTTTTCAACTGAAATGAGTTTCTGAGTCCCTTTTATGCCAAACTGAGGCCCTTTATATTTTGTGCTGAATTCATCCGGTAATTCCAGATGGACTAGTTTTAATCCCGAAAAAGGACTTAATTCATACAGATTTCCTGCTACTGTTGAGATTATATTGGGCAGATTAACCCCGACATTCTCAAGAGGCCATGATAAGGTAACATAAGCTCTTCTGTAAACAGGGTTTGAATTACCTTTTTCCGGTTTTGATCCTGACAAAGCTGGTTTTTCTACTGCTCCCAGATCCTCAATTTTAAGCGTTCTTGCCAGAAATCTTTCTCTGAGTTCAGCAGATTCTCCCGCTACTTTTACAAAAGTGCCGCAGGATTGTTCACCGGCCATTATTTCCGCTGCTTTTTCCAGTGGATAGGAGGTTTCGATTAAATATTTCGCTGTTATTTTACTCATCTACATAACAGATTAAAATTCGTCAAGTTTAATGATCTTACCCGTCCTGGCGGATTCATAGGCTGCCCAAACCAGTTGAGTTGTTTTAAAGTTATCATCTCCGGTGGTTTCTGCCTTTTCTCCGCGTAAACCGGCAAGTATATTCCTCTGGGCATCAACAATACTGGAGTGTACAACAGCATACTCCGGATCGAGCCAGTCGTACAGTACTGGTTCTGCTTTCTCTTTCTCTGTTCCGTCTTTGGTAGTGGTTACCACAACAAAATCGGGGTCTAAACGAACAGAGCCTTTTGTACCTTCGATCAATACAAGGGTTTGGGGAAACACCTCTTTTTCTAAAATAGAGGCGTAAGACATTTCGGCATAACAGTGTGCCCCGCTTTTCATTTTCATCAGGGCATTGGCCACATCTTCTCCTTTGATCTTCGGATTTACGGTTTGTATTTCACAGTGAATGGTCTCGGCATCGCCTAACAGGTAACGGCTGACATCAAATATATGGGAACCGATATCTGTTAAAATAAACTGATCCAGTTCAGCCAGGAAGGGTTGATTATCAAAAACAGGAAAAGCAGAACAGAATGAAACACGTCCTTTAAAAACACGGCCGATCTTACCTGAATCAATTACCTTCTTTACATTTCTGATAGGTATCTGCCATCTGAAATTTTCGTTGATAAAGAGTTTTACATTATTGTCCTTACAGATCTGCAGCATCTTTTTGTTATCACTGTAATTTGGAGTCATAGGTTTCTGGCAAACCACATCCAGCCCTCTTTCTGCAGCCATTTCTGTGAATTCCAGGTGTGTATCCACATCCGTCAGAATATCTACAAAATCGAGATCCTCTGATTCCAGCATTTTCACAGGATCATCATAGATCCTTTCTACACCAAATTTTTTGGCCAGATCTTCAGCCTTAGATCGTGTACGGTTATAAATAGCGACACACTCAATATTCTCTAATTCCTGCCATGCAGGCAATTGAAAATTGGCCCAGAAGCCTGCTCCGAACATTGCAAATTTTAATTTCTTTTCCATCTGTTTGTTTTTAAATATATAGTTTTCATAAAAAGGTTGGTTCTTAAGATTTGGTTATTCTGTCCGACGAATATTTAGTAAACTCTCTGGCCAGATCATCATAAGTATCTCTGTTAATAATCTTTATCAAAATATAGTTTGTAATTTTTTTATTTGGCTGAACAGGTTTTGAAACAGGAACATCTGGATCTGTATTTCTGTTATGATCCAGGGCACTTGCACCAATTTCAATACCCATTCCGTCCCAGTTTTTATTAAAAACAGGCTCTTTTGTTTTTACAAAAGTAAATTCAGGGCTGTACGCTCCTCCATTGCACATCCATGATTGCATATAGGGTGATGGTTTAAAGGAAACAACTATATCCCCTAGTTTAGGTCGTTCAAAAAGCACCTTGTTTAATACAGTTCTTTTTTCAGTAAACATCTTTAGATCTTTATGAATAATTCCAACTTCTGTTCTGATCTTTGGATCTATGGCAGGGTTCCAGGTTTCAATGTCTTCAAGAGGATACTCACCTGATCGATTTTCAATTTTCTTTGATGGAATAATGATACGTGCCCCTTTTTCGGGTAAAATTGTTATATGGTATCCCCAGTCGGTAAAAAATGGGGAATTACTGATGTTTTCAAATGTATCATAAAGTTCTATTGTTGGTTCATTCTCTTGCTTTATAACAATATGACGAATAATTTTAATTAATTTTTCACCTCTTAAATACCATAATTTATCTTCATCACCTTTATAGGAATTATAATAAAACTCAGCTTTTACTTTAACTGTTCTTTTTTCCTCATCAAAAGTAACAGCAATTTCTTCCACTGGAATATTGGAAGTTTCTCCATGAATTGGGAGTAACTTTCCCTTTTCATCAACTTTTGGCATCCCCCAGTTTTTTAACCCGTAAAGCTCTACTCCCCCGGTAAAAGTTTTTAAAAACGTAAATCCTGAATGTGGCTTTCCGTTTATCGCAATCTCATCGGAATTTAAATTCAATAGATCGGGATCAGGCATGCCAATGGCAGGTTCCCAAAAGATAGCTTTTTCATTGTTCCATGCTTGTCCGATTGATAAACCTTTTGAGGGTAGGATTTCAATAACTAAATCTTTATTATAAACCATAATCCTGTTGACATTTGCAGGATCATCCTTGTTATGAGATAACCTTAAAGAAAGCCGACCAGATTTGATATAATTAACCGGATTGAGATTTAGGTTTTTACAATTTAGAACAAAAGATTTCATCAGCTTTTATCAAATTAAAGGTTTGAGGTGGTAATCAAAACCAATCCTATTAAATATAGACTTAACAAGACAATAAGGAGTTTATTGGTTCCCTTAGGCGCCCCTTTGAATTCATTCCACACAAATATTCCCCATAATATAGCTACAACCGGAGCAGCATTGCTCAGTGCATAAGCGATTGCCGGGTTTGCAGCACCAACAGCCATAAAGCTGAAGATCATCCCCATCATCCAGATCATACCTCCCAATATTCCGGAAAGATGTTCTTTAAAAGCTCCTTTCCAGTAATAATTCATGGAAATAGGCTCTCCAACGATTGGTTTTTTCATTATTATAGGGTTGATAATCAGCGTACTGATGAATACTCCTACAGTAAAAAAGACTATACCCGTATAAGGGGTCAGATTTCCTGTTCCACCGGAAACAAATGAAGGATCGAGCGATTTTACCACAAAGCCATAAAAAAATGCTATGAATAAACCCGCGATTACAGAAAGCATAACGCCTTTTGTTGATTTTTCCTTCTTTTCTTTTGCAGTTTTTTCATAGATCTTTCCGCTTAAAATAATTGCAGCAATAATTACGGCAACCCCTATCCAGAGCGTGGCAGGGTTTTGCGAAGCAGTTTTACCGGACATGATGATCAGTACATAATTGATTACAATACCCAGTATCCAGGCAATACCTCCACCTATTGGGAAAGCTATGGCCAGACCGGCAACCGAGATCGCTGCCACGAGCAAAATATTTCCAATATTCCATAAAACACCTCCCATCATGGCATAGATCATACTCGATGTGTCTGCTGTGGCGAGGTCTTCTAAAAAGGGACGCCCCTGATCTCCCAAACTTCCTAAAGTAAACGCTGCAATTAAACTTATAATGATAATACCAAATACGAAATCCCAGTAAAAGAGTTCGAAACGCCATGTTTTTGCAGCAATTTTTTGAGTATTTGCCCAGGAACCCCAGCAGATCATCGCAAAGATGGTAAAAATTATGGCCAGACTGTAGTTTTCAATTAAAATCATAATATAAAGGTGTAAAAATGTTAATTAATATATTTTATTGTTACTTTGGTTTATCGGTCATTTTAGTTTAAACAGGGCCCATACCGGCTTGTGATCAGATAAAGATTTTTGTTCTGTGATTCCTGCTTTTTTCACCTTAAGACCTTTGTATAAAATATGGTCGATCACTTTTCCGTTGTTATTCTCCCTTGACAGGCTACAGGAATGGGAAAGATCTATATTCAGGGAACTGTAAGGGTTTTTAAATCCAAGATCATAAAGGCATTTCATCGGTTCCGAATGATACCGGTCGTTAAAGTCTCCGGCCAGGATCACCCTGTCATAACCTGAATAGTTATTCTTTAAGACCTGTGCCAGAAAACAGGCCTTGCTTTTTTCAGGATCGTCAATTCCCGTGGGAATATGTAAACTAAAGACCAACACGGATTTCTTTTTAGAAACTTTTACAGTTGCAGCAACTGCACCTGCCGGCGACCATCGGTCTCCTTTCAGAATAATTTCATGAGGATTTTCTAATGGATATTTACTCAGGATAGATTTGTACTTCCCAAAATAGTCACCTGTTTTGTCCCTGTATTCTTCCATATGATTGGCCGAAGCTATTTTTCCCTCATAACTGTATTTCATTCCAAGTAATTCCCCCAGTTTTTTGGTCCATCCCTGTGCGGGTACCTCGCTCAGGCAAATAACATCAGCCTTTTGGGTTCTTAGAAAAGAATACATTTCATGAATTGTAGTGCTTTTGGCAAATTCGATATTATAAGCGATCACTTTTAATTTTTGAGCACTTATATTTATTGAAACAAGATTCAGAAACGTCAATAATATGATCCTGAGTATTTTATATTTAATTCTCTTCATAATTTATATCTGTTTTTAATCTATAATTTAGTGTAATCATACGTATTCCAGTTATTATTTCAGTTTATATTTTGCAGGATCGGGATAATTTTTGCTCTGATCATCCAGAACCAGCACCCAGTCGGTCATTGATCCGCTCGACGGCGGAACAAAAGCTTTTACTTTTTTGGTGTTTTCAAAAGATTCTATGGGGATACTGTTCCCTTCACGGGGATTGTACCAGTAACCTGATATGTTCTTTCCTGAAAGTTTTTCCATATTGAGATGAACCGGTTTCCCGTAAGGGGTATAAACAATTACAAAAGAGCCGTCTTTTCCGTGTGCCGCCCGAATATTGTTTTTATCCTGCCCGAAAATATTTGCAAGTATTTCCTGGTTGGGAACCATTTTTAAAAACGGTCGTGATTCGAAGAGTTTCCGCATATAGCCCATTTGTGCTGCCCCGGTCTGGTGGATGGCCTCGTACCACGGAAGGCGGGCTGCTAAAATTGGAGATCTTCCTTTATCCCACATTTGCCAGATATTATTATTGCCGTAAGTATGTCCCAAAGCACCGGCTAAAACCGACCAGTATGCCCCCTGTCGCACATCAAAATCAACAAATCGCTGGTTTAATTCGGAAAATCCAACCGGAATATCTTCATACTGGGGTTCTCCGTTCAGACAAGGTTTAACCGGTTTTAAATTGTAATCGTAACTTACATTTTTATATACTTCAGGATTTAATTTACTATGCCCGGTCTGCATCATATTAAAATCAAGCCAGTTCTCTTTTTGGAACCATTCAGATGAAGAATGACCTCCTCCGGGATGAAAAGTCATCAAATGCTTGCCTTTATCACCCTCCTTAATCCCTTCAGCCATGGCATTATTTATTTCTACAAAAGAAGGTTTGATCGGGTTTCTGTCTCCACCCATTATCCAAATAATATTGGGTTGATCTTTATATCTTTTTCCAAGCCATTTACCATAATCACGGGCTTTATCTGCGGTGTCAAAAACTACCGGACCTACTCCCCATTGTTTTCTCCATTTATCTCCCCATGTTGGCAGAACGGCAATATATATCCCTAACTCTTCTGCCTTACGAATAACCCAATCTACATGTTTAAAATATGCTTCGTTGGGTGTTAATAAATTAAGGTCGGTAAAAGGAAGGTTTCCTTCCATATTTGGAGTTTTGAGTCCGTCTATTTCGGCAAGTACGACAGCCTGAATTACATTAAAACCTTTTTCTTTCCTGTCTTTCAAATACATTTCTGATTCCTCTTTTGTACATCTGTGGAAAAATTCCCACCCGGTATCAGCCATATAAAAGAAAACAGAGTTATCTTCTTTAACCAAACGACGACCATCGGCACTAACTTGTAATTGTTGTGAGAAAGTAAATGACGGTATTAAAAAAATAAGTATTAAAAAAAATAATGCTTTCATAAGAATAGAATATTAGTTTTGTTATTTAGTGATTATTTATTACTCCCTCTCATCATGTTAAGATTGTTTATACTATCTGCTATTCAAATTATTTTTCTAAAATAAAATTGTGCTCAACAAGTATTGCAACTTTATAAGCTTTTTTTCTTAGCAAGTCACACTCTTTTTTATACTCCTCTTCTTTTGGCTTATTTTTAATAAACTTATTAAGTTCCGACTTGTAGTAGGGATCATTATAACCATCTGTAATAAATACTGAATCTATAAAGGTTTCAACCTCTTTAAAATCATGTTTATTTCTTATATCTTTATAAAATGGAAGATATTCAATAAACTTTAATCCCCTAAGTTTACCTTCTATTTTCCATAGTTCTTGTAAAACCTTAAGCACCTTCTCCGATTGTATATACTGTGGTGTATTAGAATATTCTGCAAGATTTATCCCTTCATCAAGTTCTTTTCCTGTAAAACTTCCAATTATCTCATTATCAATTTTTAACTGATATTCCTCATAAACTACAAGTCCATTTACCTGTAATAATTCAACATTAAACTCATCCATAAACGGAACCAAAAGCAAACCTTCCTTTTGATCTTCTCTAGTAGGAAAAGGAAGTGCGTTCTCTTTAACGGAAAACGCAACACTATTCTTCTTATTCAGTATATTTTTAACTTCACAGTTAGTACTCTTATCAGAACTCTTATTGTTTGAATTGATTATAATTTTAGATACATATTTAGGTGCATTATCTGATTTTAAAAACTCATACATCATAATGAAATGTCCTGTTGCCTCCGGATGAACTCTATCAAATCTAGTTACCGTAGCTGAAGAATCTTTTTCTTGCATTTCAGCATTAATTCTATTCATTATTGAATAATAGTCAATTGTTGGGAGATGATATTTTTCAGATAGAGTATCAATAAACAAAGCACACTTGCCCAAAGCATCATTAAGACCAAGAAGATTGTTTTCTGGCAATTTAGCGGTTTCGTCGTAAATTGATGGTCGCTCAAGAATAACATCAATATTTTTTGAAAGTAAAATTCTAACAATTGAGTCGTAATTTATTTTATACAATTTAATAGCCTCCTCCCTTCTTCTTAAAGTATCTTGGTTGGTAGTTGGTGTTGGCTTATACAAATTTCCTTGCACATCGTTCATTCCGAGCATAACAACCACATGTGTAGGATTTTCTGCCAAAATATCGTTACCCATTCTATCTAAAACGCCTTGAGCAACATCGCCTGAGACTCCCTTATTAAATATTTGTATAAATTGATTAGGAAAACGCGTAACATGGAATAAGGTTAAGTTATTATGAAAGCCTCCCATATGGGTAATACTGTTACCAACGAAACAAACTTTATCGCCATCTTTAAAAAATGATACTTTATCGGATGAGCTTTTAGTGTTAGATAAATTTGAACATCCACTCAAAAAAGCGATAAACCCTACTAATAAAAATGCTTTTTTAAAACTTATTTTTTTCATCTATTTAATTATAAGTTAAGTGCCTGCTAATTAAGTTTCTCCTTCTGTGAAGGAACATACTCTAAATAATAATAATCCCTCAATGAGGATTTCATCTGTTTATACTTTAAT
>VAPK010963815.1_pt1 | contig 36112 bp, 39 predicted proteins | sample 3395031 | NCBI WGS metagenome assembly VAPK01 (sample SAMN08290443, study PRJNA428436) | hydrothermal vent metagenome | isolation source: Deep-sea hydrothermal vent chimney 1 | place: Pacific Ocean: Juan De Fuca Ridge
CGACCTAATATGGCGTTGGGCGGAATAACGCCCATGCAGAAATTAGCTATGGTGGCTTAACGTTCTACTTTGAAAGTCCCTTAAAAATGGGGGGATTACCCTGAGATTAGGAAATTTATTAAGAACGTATAAACCAACACAGTTACCTCAGATCAGTGCCTTACTTGCTTTAATGTGTTTTCACCTTTCACGATTTGAAGCTAGGTTACATAATGCAAGTGAGCAAATACTATATTATGAGCAAGACAAAAGTAAATGGGATTTCCAGTTAATTGAGAAAGGCATACTTTTTTTAAACGAATCAGCTTGTGGGCAAAATATAACAAAGTATCACTTGGAGGCTGGAATTTCGTATTGGCATACAACTGTAGAAGATTCAAAAGAAAAGTGGGACAATATCCTTCAACTGTATAATCAACTTTTGCAAATTGAATATTCTCCTATTGTAGCGTTAAATAGAACTTATGCTTTTTCTAAAGTTCATGGAAAAGAGCAGGCACTAAAAGAAGCAGAAAAAATCAGCTTAAATAACTATCATTTATACCACCTTTTAATGGCTTACTTACTCGAAAGAGACCTAATGAGAAAAAAGTATCATCTAGAGCAGGCTTTAGAAAAAACGACTCTTGAAAGTGAAAAAAAAGTTATTTTTTTTAGGTTGGCTAAATTAAAAGCAAAAAAACATAACAAAAACATCAACTGAAGGAATTTGTTACGTCAGGCTTGAAGTAGATTGATATTCGTGTTCAATCCATGATCAATACTTTACATTCATCTGAAAGCTCATATTTTGTCGGGCAAAATGCCCGCATGAGGTGGTGTATAGTTAAAGCTTGGTAACAATATTTAATATTCCCACACGGAGAATGGTAATGGTATCAGTATTAAAAACCACACATCATGGTGGTTGTCCGCATGATTGCCCCGATACTTGCTCAATGGTGTATGAAGTTGAGAATGGCACTTTAACCGGCGTTAGAGGTAATCCTGACCATCCGATGACACGGGGTGGTTTGTGCGTTAAATTAAATGATTATGAAAAGCGGCATCATCATCCTGACCGCGTGTTATATCCACTGAGACGCACGGGTCCCAAAGGCACAAAACAATTTGAACGGATCTCATGGGATGCGGCGCTGAATGAAATAGCGACGAAGTGGAAAGCCATTATTGCTGAAGATGGGCCTCATGCGATTATGCCGGTGAGTTATTTAGGTAACCAAGGATTGGTGCATGGCTTAAATGGCGGCGATGCTTTTTTTAATCGGATGGGCGCCACGGTAACCGAGCGCACCTTCTGCGGCGAAGGGTCTTGCACGGCATGGTTATTAACTGTTGGCCCGACGGCTGGGGTGGATCCCGAAAGCTTTATTCATTCTAAATACATTGTTATTTGGGCGTGTAATTCTGTTAGCACAAACCTGCACCATTGGCATATTGTTAAACAAGCTCAGAAAAAAGGTGCCAAAGTCATTGTGATCGATGCCTATGCTTCTAAAACAGCAAAAGAAGCTGATTGGCATATTGCCCCCAAAGTGGGTACCGATGGTGCATTAGCCATGGCAATGATCCACACCATTATTGAAGAAGGCTTGGTGGATCAAGATTATGTTGATAACTACACGGTTGGCTATGCTGAGCTCGCTGAGCGTGCAAAAGATAAAACGCCTGAATGGGCTGAAGAGATCACGGGCATTCCCGCAGCTGACATTCGCCGCTTCGCAAGAGAATATGCAACAACCCCACCCGCAGCAATCCGGTTAGGTGTTGCATTAGAAAGAAGCTATGGCGGTGGCCAAGCGATTCGTGCGGTGAGCTGCTTGCCTGCGTTAATTGGCGCTTGGCGACATGTGGGTGGTGGTGCGCTGCAATTCCCTGTGTGGGAGCATCCCTATAAGTTTGATGTGATCTGTCGCCCTGATTTGATTCCCGAAGGCACCCCCGCTGTCAATATTTTACAACTCGGCCGGGTATTGACTGGCGAAACAAAATTAGACACCCCGATAAAATCAATGATGTGTTGGAATACGAACCCCGTTACACAATCACCTGAAACCGATAAGATTATCGAGGGGCTGAAGCGCGAAGACTTATTTATGGTGTCTGCCGAGCATTTCATCTCGGATACGGCGGCTTATGCTGATATTGTGTTGCCTGCCTCCATGGGGGCAGAAATGGAAGATATGGTGCTCTCTTGGGGACACCTCTATCTCACCTATAATGAAAAATGTGTTGATTCACCTGGAGAAGCCCTACCAAATAATCAAATTTTTAGACGCTTAGCCAAGCTGATGGGTTATGAAGAAGAAAACTTCAAATGGTCTGACTCGGAATGCCTTGAAAATTATGTTGATTGGGATTCACCCGCGTGTGATGGCATTGATTTGGATTATATGCGTGAGCATGGGTTTGCCCGCTTAACCGTGGGAACAAAAGATGACCGCGCGCCACATAAAGAAGGCAATTTCCCCACACCCTCTGGAAAATGCGAATTCAAAATACCCGATGGCACGACCAATTTTGTTGCAGGGCCTTTCCGTCAGATGTATGAAGGATTCCAGCCTGGCGAAATATTAGATACTTTGCCTGATTATGTTGCCTCCAGAGAAACAGCTGAAAGCAATCCCGCCTTGGCTAAGAAATATCCGCTCAATATCATTTCGCCCAAAAGTCATGGGTTCTTGAATTCCTGTTATGCCAATATGGATTCAAAAATTAAAAAACAAGGCGCGCAATATGTTTTGATCAACGCCATTGACGCACATGCTCGCGGGATTAAAGAGGATGCTACTGTTCGTGTGTTTAATGATCGGGGAGCATTTGAAGCTGAAGCTAAGATCACAGACGATGTGAGTGCTGGTGTGATTGTTTCACCATTGGGTTACTGGCGACAGCTGAATAAAGGCACGGTTAACTGCATTAGTTCTGCAGAATATGTTGATATGGGTCATGCGCCCACTTTTTCAGATAATTTAGTGCAGATCGAACTGGCCTAATAATTATATGGGCCGGTTTTTCCTGTGTGTTAAACCAGCTCTTTAAAAATACTACCCTGGCTGTCCATCTGTCCGAGGCCGAACAAATATCATAAAATAACGTGCTACAAACAAGCCAAAAGCAATGATCCACAACAACTGCGCCAAACCAATCAGATGCACATAAACCGAGGGTAAAAAGATTGGCAAGATAACGCGCACTATCGCGCCTATAAATAGACTCAAGAAGGCCCATTTAAGCACGCTAGGCGGTTCATTGATGTTTCGGCCTGTATGCCCCAATGAAATACGAGACATCATCCCTAAGGTCATCATGCCTATTCCACCATAAGTAAATGCATGCAATGGAATTGAGGTGGGATAAAACCCGAAAAAATTAATGGCTTTAAGGATAAAACCTAAGATGAACATGCTATAACCTAGGAATAGGATCCACAATAAAGGCTTCTGCCAGATGCCTTGGGTGTACCAGCCAGCTAAGCGAATGCTATGCATGATGGCTAAAGCCATTGAAAATAAGGCGATTAGGATTGGCTGCTTAAAGAATACATCTACTAACCATAATCCAGCCAATAAAACCAGACTGGCTTTATCAATCAACGCCGAGTTTTTAAGCTGAACATCATAACCCACGCCACGCTCAATAAAGAAGGGCATCACGCGTCTGGATATGGTGAAAATCAACGCCATAATGAAATAGACGCCGGTGAATAATCCCCACGATACACCTTGGTTAACGATATGAAACACACCCAGGTAATACAGGGTATTGGCCGCTAATAACATCGCTAAAATAAAGACAATGACTAGCTGTCGCCACTGCCCTACTTTGGCAATAGGATAAAACACGGCAAGCATCACGCCAAGCAAATAAATCAAATCAAATGCGGCAGCCCATTGGAATAATAAAGGCGAGTTGAGCAAGGGTAAGGTACGCGCTAATAGCCACACTAGGGCGAGCAGGGCTAAAGGCAGGCCTTTAATCGTTTGCTCGCCGGTCCAGTTTCTAACCGCCGTTAACAGAAAGCCTGCGATAATCGCAGTGGTGTAACCGAACACCATCTCATGGCCATGCCAAGCGATAGGCGTGACCTCGCTAACAGGCAACACCCAACCGAAGGTATAACTTGCCATCCAGATGATTGTTGCAATGATTGCAAGTAGGCTGGCGAGCAAGAAAAAAGGCCTGAATCCTAGTTCAAATAAAGCAAATTGTTTGGGTGGTGAATTAATCGGTTGTTGCATTGCTTCTCTCTATTTATCTTGCCAACTCGGTTTTATCGGCACCTCAACTTTAATGATACCTGACTTCTCAAATTCAAACGTCAAGGTGGCTGTTTCGCCTTCATTATAAATCCGATCGTCCATATCTGAAAGCATTAAATGATAAGACATCGGCTCTAAAACAAGCGATTCCCCTGCTTTAATCACGCTCTGTGAGATATGCATCATTTTCCCTACACCATTCACAACGTCTGTTTTATGCAACATAACAAACCCCACATCACTGCTCACCTTAAGCAAGGTGTCCGATTCATTACCTGTATTCTTGATGATGCCATAGCCTGCTGTGCCTCTAGCGACGCCAGGCGGTTGCACCACCCAGAAACCTTCAATTTGGATATGCGGGCCCGGCGCTGAGCAAGCGGTATTCATAACCGTCATTAACAAGAGCATAATGATGAAAAAGCCGATTTTATTATTCATTGATTAATATCCTTATTTTGTCAGCAAACTCTTCAACTGGTGTGCCGGTATATTGTAATGCACGGGTATCACCGTCTTTATCAACAAGATAAAGCGCAACACTATGGCTATAAAGATAAGCTGTATCCTCTGCTTGATCATCTGAGTCTTCTTTTTGCGTGATCCGACGGATCTTATCGGTCGCCACTTCGCCTGTTGATAGTTTGTTATATTCTGCCTGAAAAAGAGACACGATCTCATCAATTTGGACACGCGTTCCCGTTATTCCAATAAAGTCTTTATCAAAATGGCCTACAAAATTAGTTAAATGTTCTGGGGTGTCATATTTTGGATCAACCGTTACAAATAGCATCTTTGTCATTTGTTGTTCTTCGGCTGATAAGATCTTATAGAGACGTTTATAGTAACCCAATGTTAGCGGGCAAATATCGGCGCAATTAGTATAGCCAAACGCCAATACGACAACCTTGCCTCTAAAATGGTTAAATTCAATTTCTTCACCATTCGCAATTGCAGAGAAGTTGCCACCCACCCCACTTAATATAGGAAGCGTTTCTGCCATTGCGATATTTGAGCAAAGCAGCAACGCTAATATCAATAATCTTTTCAACATAATAATCCTGACCACGGGGCAATATCTGGCAATAAGTGTTCTTCCTTGATTATATTTATCTGCCATTCACCATTTTCTTGTATTTGATATTCAATTTCTTGATGGATTTTGGCTAATACGGGCTTCCCAGATTGGTTGACCCCTTTCCATTCAATAATCAAATCTAATATAAAGTGATCTGGTTTATTTTCGCTTTCCTTCACATTTAATGTGCGTAATAAATGGCCGCCTTGTGTTAAATATTGTGCTCTTAGCAATCTGGTTGAGGCGACTGAATCTTGCACCCTATTGCTGCCTATTTTAAATTCATATATTGCTTTGCTAAGCTGTTTTTCTAACGCTTCCTGACCTGAAACACCATCAAGATAAGCCAACCAAGCATAAGCAAATTCTCGGGCTTTATAATGCATTCGATCAAAGGTGGGTGGGTCTGTCGTTATCGTTTGTTTTGCTGGTATTTCTGTGGTTTTTTCATTGATAATATCTTTGATCACCGCTGTCGCTAATAAAGGCGCTTGAAAGAGGATTGTTTCCTGCCTTTTTTGCCTATGCACACCCGCATCATTTTTATACGTTATCAGGGTGTCTACCGCAAACTGATACTGATCTGAAACTTCTGTTTTCGTTAAATCTGTGTTCGTGATTTCTATCTGTGTGATCTGCTGAGGATAATCAGCACGATACATATCCCACCTTGCTGGCGGGGCGTTAAATTGGATGGCATTAGACTTTGAAATCAAGCTGCCATACCAATTCATCATGTTGGTTGCCATTGCATTCAAAGCGCTTGTATATTCAAGCCTCGTATCGGCTTCTGACTTTGCTTCCAAAGAAATAGGGGCCGCAGATGCAGCCCCTACAAAAAACAGAAAAATAACTAAGATAGGCTTTAATGTATTCATCATTCTTTGAAACCTAAATATGTTTATGTATAAGCCTTCTCACGATAAGTATTTTTCGTCAGGGCAAGGCGAAAAAGACGACGCGTACTAAGATCTTATTTAATTGGACCTGGTTTTGACACCTGCTCCATCAAATCATTATTCCACTCACCTTCAACGTTAACATGCGCTGCTGCACCCAACATAACGGCTTCAATTAAGTTATGGTTAACATAAGCATATAAACCAGGTTGTCTGAAGGTATACATTGCCGCACCTGCTTCACCACCTGCAATAGCCCATGTTTCACGGTTGGTTGTTGGCACATCATCAAATGAACCACCGGTCCAAACCAAATCACCATGGCCACCAATTAAGTGAATGCGCGTATCACGATTAGCTTGCGAATGAAGGAATAATACGGTTTCACCCACTTTAGCCGTCATTGCATTTTCACCGGTTATCGCACCCACTTTACCGTTAAAGGTAAGATGTGTTGGTATTAAGCCTTTCATCACTTCCATTGTATCTACCATGGCGAGTGCTGGTGCGGTGTAACGTTTGAATTTACCCTCTGCATCTTTAGGCAAATACCAATCTTGCTCACCGATGTAATACGCTTTATCGTAAGTGACGAATTTGCCATTATTATCTTTCAAACCTTCGCGCGGTAAAATCATAATCGCACCATTCATACCTGATACAACATGGTAAGGGATCATCACGCCACCTGGTGCACAGTGATATACGAACACACCTGCACGATCGGCTTTAAAGCGAAGCACCACTTCTTGTCCTGGTGCAACATTCGTTAAACCACCACCACCTAATGCCCCTGTTGATGCATGAAAATCGATGTTATGAACCATGGTGTTTGTTTTTGGATTTTTCAATGTAAGTTCAACATAATCACCCACATGCGCTATGATCATTGGGCCTGGGTTTGTGCCTTCAAATGTCATCGCTTGGACAAATGCACCCGGTGCAATTTCCATTTCTTTTTCTTCAATCACCATGGTCATTTCAATGATTTTTGGGCCACCCTTCGCCACTTGGTCATGTACGGGTACTGCGGGTGGCGGCACTAATTTTTGGGTAACACGCTCCAATCCTTTAATATTCGCCTCGACCCCTACTTTACCCACTTCCATTTCTTCCCCAGCAAATGAAGGCGCTGTAAAGGTCACTAATGATGCCGTTAACACCATACCTAAACCCAATTTTCTAAACAAATGTTTCATATTGTTCTCCGCGTTATTAAATAAGATAATTAGTTTCCATGGGGATTATCCCGTCCAATAAAGACGACTTCCTTGATTTAGGTCAAAAACCACTATAAATAACACGAAGTGCCATATGCATTGTGTCATTTAACCTGAACTCAATGCCTTAACGTGTTAAACGTAAATATAATAAGGGGAGCTTTGCGGGCAATTCTTGGGCTTTTTTAATGAGAATATAGGCGTTTTTACCAAAGATATAAGGCAAATAATCTTCTGCTTTTTCATCAATGGTGATACAAAAGGGTTGCAGCCTTTTTTTCTCGGCTTCTAATATGGCTTGTCGGGTATCTTCAATCCCATATCGCCCTTCATATTTATCTAAATCATTGGGTTTGCCATCGGTAATAATCAGTAATAATTTCTGGCTACTGGCTTCTTTTTCTAGTTGTTGTGTCGCATAACGTATTGCTGTGCCCATACGCGTATAGTAGCCAGGCCGAACCGCATCAATATGCCCTCTAACGTCATCATTATAGGATTCATCAAAACTTTTGATATTATAAAACCGTACATGGCTACGATTGCGCGAAGAGAAACCATGTAAAGCGAATCGATCACCGGTTACATTCAATGCTTCCGAAAATAGATATAACGCATCACGAATCACATCAATCACGCGGGCTGTATCATTAATGTGTGCATCCGTTGATAACGATAAATCAGCTAATAATAGGCAGGATAAATCCCGACTTTGGTTTCTAAGCGCCCGATAAACAGGCATATCGCTATTCACATGGCCATACTTCCGATCTGCCAAGAAATTAATATAGTTTTCTAGATCAAGCTCCGAGCCTTCTGTTTGTCTGCTTACCCAATGGCGCTGTGGCCTTAACATCTCAAATTGACGACGAATTTTTCTCGCCTGTGTGTGTAATCTTTGCGGGAGTTCTGTGGCTTTTGTTTCTCTCGCCACCATGGGAATTAAGCGGCAATGATCTTTTTGCAAACGTTGCTGTTTATAATCCCATTCATCCATTGGGATCCCTTCTCCCAAAACGATGTCATCATATTGGCTTGAAGGTAGATCAAGGTCGAGCTTTATTTTACTCGCCGTGGTTTCGCTATCCTGCGCCACCGTGATCTGATCCATATCATCTGCTGTTTGCATCGCATCATCATCGTCATCTTCAACACTGGTGCGATCGACTTTGCTATATTCTCCCCAACTCCATAAGCTTTCAAGCCGAAAGCTCATTAAACCATCATTGCCTTCTGGCATGTCTGTTCGATTGCCTTGCTTACGCTTGCTCTGTTTTTTCTGATCTTTTTTGCTTTGCGCCGCTTCTGGCAAATCTGGATCGGGCGGTGGTTTGCTGGTATTAAATGCTAATGGCGGCGGCGACGGATGCAACCAAAGCGATACGGGCTGCGGTGGATATTTCGCATATTCTAAGTGAATAATCTCCGTTGGATTAAATAGTGCGTTGCGAATCGCTGCTTCTTGCCGCGCTTCTCGCTCAGGCAAATCATCTGGATTCTGGCGTTGCTGAAGATGCGCTTCAAGCAATGACTGATATCGTTTTGTTAAGCCTGGCCAAATGGCGAGTGTTTCTTGTGTTCTAACTTGATTCCGACTGATCCAGTCACCTGTTTCCACGGTAATAACTGATAATGCCGTTAGCCATAAATAGAGGTCAGCGTTCAGCTGTTTAGTCGGAAATAAAGCAATGCTTTCGGGTAAGCGTAAGGTTTCTTCATCTCGCCATGCATACTGTATTTTATCCCCAACCCCAGCGATGCGCTGCAATACCGTTCGCCTTGCCTTAACATCTGAATCCGTCGCATTTTCAACGCGCAAGGCACCTTCACCGCCCAGCGCACGAAAGAAGATACCTGCGGTATGCCGAATATCCTCCAAATAAACAATCGCATCTGGATAATGCTTCACGGCTTGCTTGGTAATAAAACGATGCCAGGTTGACCCAACCAGCTCTTCTAACATGCCTATTTACCCCTAAAACTTAACCAGTCGGGCGGCAACCAAAACATCATAAAAAAGCAAAAAATAACCAGCGCAATAAACCAGCGGGTAAAATGTCGTTCTCTTTGTGTACCGTGATGAGGGGGCAAGGGAATACCACAATGCGGGCAAGCTTCCATCTCTACTGATACCCCTCCTCCACAGTGACTACAACTTAGATTCTTCATTTAGCAAATCGGCTTAAAAGCGGATAGGTGAATCCTTGACCTTTTATCGCCTTGGTAAAGCCAAAGATACCAACCGCCAAAAATGGAGGCACGATTAACATATAATAGAATTCTAATGAAAATAGCGCGATGAGGGATGCATAACCATCGGTAACGATAATAAATACATTAAGTAAAATAAATATAGTCGTGCTAATGCTGCTCGCAATCAATGTTTGTGCGAGGTGCTTTTTTGTCACTGCTGATGTACGTTCATAGCGTAAAAAATATAACACCCACAATGCAATATAAAAAACACCAATGAACAGTAGGTTTGCAATAAAAAAAGCTTCTGCAAATGCCGCTGTATTATCCTGAGATGATAGCTCTTCCATCTTTATGCCCCTCCTAGCTTGGCTTTCACCACTTCCATTAATGCCGACACCGTTTCTTCATCATCACTTAATGGTTCGATAATGGCCGCGCGACAGGCTTCAATAGGGTCGAAACCAGATTTAATTAAGGTCGCCGCATACACCAATAATCGGGTTGAAGCTGATTCCTCTAAATCATGATCTTTCAATACACGCAAGGCATGTGCTAATTCGATAAGCTGAATCGATGTTGCTTGCGCAATGCCTGTTTCTTGCTGGATAATTTTTGTTTCGGTTTCGACATCGGGATAATCAAACCGCATCGCCACAAAACGTTGTCTGGTAGATGGCTTCATGCCCTTTAATAAGTTTTGATAGCCTGGGTTATAAGAAACAACCAGCATAAACTCTAGTGGCGCCTTCAATACCTCGCCCGTGCGCTCAATCGGTAAAATACGGCGATCATCTGATAAGGGATGCAATACCACCGTCGTGTCCTTACGTGCCTCAACCACTTCATCTAAATAACAAATCGCCCCATCACGCACTGCTTTTGTAAGTGGCCCATCATGCCAATAGGTTTCTCCTTCGCCAATTAAATGCCGACCGACTAAATCTCCCGCCGTGAGATCATCATGGCAAGCAATCGTGTATAAGGGCCGCCCTAATCTGGCCGCCATGTGTTGAATAAACCGTGTTTTGCCACACCCCGTTGGCCCTTTAATCAATAACGGCAATTGATTGTTATAAGCATGCTCAAATAACTGGGATTCATTATCCTGCTCTTGATAATAGGGAATGTCTATTTTTTGTTCGCTCATTTCTAGTTCTAACCTTCTTTATATCTCAGCATCAGTGCTATAGCCATGCATCATTGCAAATTGTGCCGTTATCGCATCCATGGTTTCCACATGCTGCTCAAACCAAATAGGCCACGTCTCAAAGACATACTCAGCGACGGCATCAATACCTTCGCTTATTTTCCAAGTTGACACCATATGCTTAATCTCTGCTAAGGCACGCTCGTGTTCACCTGTATGCATCATTATCATTGGAAATTGGATAGTTTCCATCAAGTTATTTTCTCGTGCAAAATGTGTTTCTGTGTGTGCTAACCATGTTTCCAATAATTCTGTAATATATTGTGCTTCATTCTCGATTGAATCTGATTGGTAGCTATTAATACACTCACCTAATACCTTCACCATCTCTATCTCTTCGAAATGTGTATTGTTCATGACATCAAGCCCAACCTGTGGGAATGTTGCCCTTTCTAAGATCCGCTTTGTTTTTGACGTCATCCTTAACCCCCAACACCATAAATGACGGCAATCAGCAAACATACCGTCCATAACCAGCCATACATAATCACACGCCACAAAAGAGACACGCCCTTCAATGCCATAAATTCTCGAATAATCAAGCTACCTTTGATCATCGTTGTCACAAACAAAAATAACATCAGCGATAGGCTACCCATGCCTGATTCACCCGCAAAGTAAATCCATGTCGTCAATAACATGACGATAAGCCAAACGGTATGGATCGTGTAATAAGACCTCATCGGATGATATACACCAATGGAAATAACACAATCCAAACTAAATCAACCATATGCCAATATGAAGCACCCGTCTCAACGCCCACATTATTCTCAGCGCTATATGCCCCTTGATAGGCTTTAACCACAATGGCAAATAAAATAATCATCCCTAAGATCACATGCAAAAAATGAAACATCGTGAGCGACAAATAAAACATGTAAAACGTATTCGTGCTTAAATTAATGCCTTCGGAAAATTTATCTGCATATTCAATAGACTTTAGCACTAGAAAACCAGCCCCGCCGACTAACGCAGCATAAAGCCAATGAATACACGTCTTAATATCATTCACCTTAATCGCCTGCACAGCACGCACCACAAAATAGCTGGATGAAATCAACAATAAGGTGTTCGCTGCACCTAATTCACGATTCAATGTGAGTTGGTATTGGTTAAACATCTCAATGTTCTGAGACCGCATCACGGCATATACAATAAAAAAAATGCCAAAAACCAGTAATTCCATAAAAATAAAAAACCAAATGGCCAAATCACCGGGTAATAGTTTTACATCTGTTTCAATCTCATCCTGAACCTGCATCACATTACTTTGTTAAAAATGATTTTGTTAATTTCTCGCCACTCCATGACCGCGTCAATGTCCACGTTGCAAATAAAATAAATAGCGCATGTACGAATACAAAATAAGACACCACAAACACCCATGTCCACGGTGATGCAAAGCCCCCTAATAAAATCATTAATCCTGTGACCAATAATAACGCCGCACCTGCTAATAGATTAGTTTTGATGCCGAGACTCGCATAATACCGACCCAATGTATTTGGCTCAGTTTTCTGATAGTGCAATAGCAATACAATAAAGCCAACCACGGGTAATGCAGTTAAATTAAGCAAAGACATTAAAGCTGCCTTTGATGCTTGTTTTAACTGCCGTTTATCTGTTTCCATTTTACGACCTCTAATTAAAAACATACCGCCAGTAGGCGGTATGTTTCAATGTTATCGTTATTGTATAAATAACATTATTTATACCGCCGCCTTTCCTTTCACAAAGAAGCTCCGAATATAAAGAAACAATCCTGCTAGGAAGACAAATCCCGCCACTTCACGCAACCAGTAGAAAACAGCCAGTTTATCTTGAACGACCATAAACGGTAATGGATCCGCTGCGTATCGTTGTAAATACACTTGCATGATGCCTGCGCCGGTTAATAACAAAGTAATGGCAACCATGGCTAACGTCATCATCCAGAAAGAACGAATTTCTAGCTTTTGAGCGGTTTCATTCGCTGCTTTCTGGCCACGCATTAACGGCATAGAATATGAAATCATCGTTAACACCACCATGACATACGCACCATAGAAGGCCATGTGGCCATGGGCAGCGGTGATTTGCGTGCCATGTGTGTAATAGTTTACGGGGGCTAAGGTATGCAAGAAACCCCACACGCCCGCACCTAAGAATGCCATCACTGCCGTACCCAGCGCCCATAATACCGCCGCTTTATTCGGATGGTCACGACGACGCTTGTTCACCACATTAAAGGCAAATAAAGTCATCATAAAGAATGGTATAGGTTCTAATGCTGAGAAAATAGATCCTAACCATTGCCAATAACCCGGTGTGCCGATCCAGAAGAAATGATGCCCTGTTCCGACCAGTCCTGAAATCAATGCCATCGCAATAATGATATAAAGCCATTTTTCAATTACTTCACGATCAACACCGGTTACCTTAATCAGCACATAAGCCAATAAAGAAGCCATGATCAATTCCCATACACCCTCTACCCAGAGATGCACAACAAACCACCAGAAGTATTTATCTAACACGATATTATCTGGATTATAGAATGAGAATAGGAAGAATACAGCTAACCCCACTAAACCAGTTAATAGCACTAAGCTAATCACCGTTTTACGCCCAGTCAACACGGTCATTCCAATATTAAAGATAAAGGCCAACACCACAATTACGATCCCTATTTTAGTAATCGTCGGTTGCTCTAGAAACTCTCGACCCATTGTTGGCAAGAGATCATTCATCGTCATTTCAGCTAACTGTGCATAAGGCACAAGTAAATAACCCAAAATAGTTAATACCCCTGCCGCGAGAAACACCCAAAATGTAATTTTAGCCAATAGTGGCGAATAAAGTTCTCGTTCTGACTCTTCTGGTATCAGGAAGTAAGCCGAGCCCATAAACCCAAATAACAACCAAACAATCAATAGGTTAGTGTGCACCATGCGTGCTACATTAAACGGGATTTCTGGGAACAAAAAGTCACCCATTACATATTGCAATCCCATTGTAACGCCGAACAAAATCTGCCCAACAAACAATGCGATGGCAGCAATAAAGTACATTTTTGCAATGCCTTGTGATTCATATTTCATATTATCTCTCCCTTAACCTTGAATGTTTGGTGGCCAGTCTCTGGCAGTTTTAACGCCATCAACATATTTTAAGAATTGCGCAACCGCTTCTAATTGTTCATCCGTTAGATTAAATTGCGGCATGCTACGTCGGCCTTCAATACCTTCCACAGGGCGATATTTGATAAATGCTTTGATCGCGTCGGTGCTTTCGCCAAAGCGGGTATAAACATTCCCTAATTCAGGAGCGAAATAAGCGCCTTCACCGAGTAAGGTATGGCAACCGATACAGTTATTCTCTTCCCATATTCGTTTGCCCTCGGCAACTTGTTCAGTTAAGTTTTCTCGGTTATCAGTCGCAGGCAATCGCTTAACGGTATCCACCGTTAAGCCAATAAGTACTAGGAAGAAGAACACGGCTCCCCCATAGTAAATATTGCGCGCCATGTTCTTGGTAAAGGTCTCTCTCATCACACATCTCCCAGCTAATAAAATCAACGAGGAGTATATCGATGGAAAGCTAGATCAGCATTGACCTACATCAATTTGGGCTATTTATGCCTTAGGTTAATGCGATCAACTGACGCAATTTATCAACATCAAGCAATTCAATTTGTGAACCCTCTAACTGAATCAAACCTTGTTTAGAAAGCGACTTCAAGGTTCTAGATAAGGTTTCCGGCTTGATAGATAATCGTGATGCAATCACGTGTTTGGGCGCATTGAGGCTGACATTCGTACGCTCATGTTGCTCTTCTGAAACATGGCTAAGTAAATAATCAACCAAGCGAAAGGTGGCATTATGCAACGTCAGCCTATCCACCTCATTCACCATCCAATGTAATCTTTGGCTCAGTTTGCCGAGTAAATTAATACACAAGGTATTCGACGTGTTTAATAATTTTAAATAGGTAGTGGCTTGAATACCAACCACGATAGAAGGTGATACTGAAATAGCGGAAACGGGATATTGTGAGCCACCAAAAAATAAAACTGCTTCGGCAAATGTTTGACCTGGCCGAATAATTTCAATGACTTTTTCATCTCCACTCGGCGCCAAACGTTGTAATTTAATACTCCCGGAAATAAGTAAATAAATATCCGTTAGCTCGGCACCCTGTTCAAACAAAACGCTATTATCTGATAGCTGTAGTGTATGTGATGTTTTAACAATTTCATCAAACGCATCCAAGTCTAGCGGTTGCAGTAACACACATTGACGCATTGTGTTTAAAATATACTCATTTAATTCAATGCGTTCCGGTTTTGTTATTTTCATTAAGCCCTCATCATATTAAAAAGTTTTTTATTGCCTATTCAAGAAGTTCCCTTCCTAACATCCTCAAGTCTTGCATATAAATATTCCGTGAAAAAACCATGCATTAAAAATCGCTGACCTAAATTCCATGGGCCAACCATATAAAAAGGATATTTGTTATAGGCCATTTCTGCTAACCCTGGATCACCAATGAGTTGACCAATCCGAATTGCAATCGACTGATCTAAATTAAACCCGTTAATGGCATCCCGATATTCATCCCGTTTTAAAAGCAAACAAAATAGACACATAAAAAGGGCATGTGCTGTTTCAAAATCAATGACTTGCGTTCGTTTCTTTTTAATTTCAAATTCATCCATATTGATTGGCTGCCAATGTGCCCATGATATCGCCTCTGGCGTAAGTGTTGCCTGCTTATGATCCCAGCGACCAAATTCTTTCATCATTCTGAATAACTCTTGATCATGCATCACAAAGCTATCGTCGATCATGTCATCAATACGCTTAGGATAAAGCGCTATCCGTGTGGGCGCTTCTGAACTGCTATTATCTGCTAAAAAATTTAAGATATTTGATTCGGTGGCGAAGTGTCTCAGAATCAATAAATTAGCTTCGGGGCTAACAAAATACTGACAGAACCAACAAATCGTTTTTTGGAGGAATTTATGTGCGCTAAATTGTGGCAAGGGCAAGCGTTTGAAAAACCAAGTGATATGGAGCAATATTGCAAAGATTAATTGTAACAATGGACGCACAATCCAGCGAAGTGGATTTTCTAAATCCTTTACCCACAATTCAATCGATGCTTTCTCAATTGGTAATGAGTTATCAACCATAATAGCTTGTAATAATGGGCTACGCACTTTAGGCATTATCAACCTCTTCTAATTGTAAAATATACAAGCGGGCAACCACTTTTGCGGTTCGTATAATGGCTGCCATCTGTTCTTCTGTTTGGCACAAACGATCGATTAATTGATATAGTTTTTCAAGGTGATCTACATCATTTTCACCATGGTATTTCATAAACCGCGTTATCTGGGTTTGATCACCAAATGCTTCTTCAATATAAGTCGCCCAGTTCGCCGCCATTTTATTGCCAAGCCCTTCAATGATCCACATCGCCCCCAGCAGATCGGCCGGATTATGCTGGCTTGCACGATACATCAAAAAACCATGCAAGGCTTCTGAGCCTGTATTACGCGCCGCATTACGGATATCATCTAAGCCCCCCCCCGCATTCACATAATCCTGCTCCAACATTTCATAGTCTTTATGTTCATCCACTGCATGTGTGAGTACTTCAGATCGCACATCTGCATAATCACGATCGAAGCTAGAAGCACAGCGACTGATCCATCGAGAGCCCTCAATCACTTGCTGCCGCATATTCAGCAGCAAGTGGCGATAATCTTCCAAACCAATTCTGCCTTGTTCAAGTCGCTGAATAACGGGGACATTACCCAACCCTCGTTCAAAATCAAACCATACGGCTAGCAATGCTTGTAAACAACGTTGACCTCGCTCCGTCAACACTTTATCGTTCATCATCGGCATTCACCATTGTCAGTTGCATATAGGCATTATTAAAACGACCACTCTCTGGCACCATACAAATTATTTTATCCCCTACTTTACACGCCTGTGTACGACGAAATTCATCTAACATAATGAACAGCGACGCACAGCCCGTATTACCACGGGTATATAAGTTGGTATACCACTTATGCTCAGGAATACTCGCCCCCGCAATCGCTAACATATCAAATATCCGCGTCTTAAAATATTCAGATGAAAAATGGCAGAGCACATGATCAATCTCACTCACTTTTACCTTATCTGCTGCAATCAGCCGAAGAAAGCCATCCACACCGAGCTTAACCACATTTTCAAGCAATCGTACATCTTGTCTGATCAATAACGCGCCATCCGCCTCTGCGGCGGCGTAGGTGGGATAATCCTGCCATGTTCGATCATCAGAATCCGATCTGTTCGTACCAATACTCATGCATACTGGAAAAGCGTCTGCGTGTGAAAAACTCTCAATCCAATCAATACGAAAACATTCCCCTCTGGGCGAGGATTCCAATAACAGTGCGCCCGCCCCATCCGATAACATCCAACGCAAAAATTCCGCATTAAAATCTATGGCGGTATCCGCTACCTGCTCATAACGACTTGCTTTAAACAGACGCGATGCAAATTCGCTTGCCACCACCAATGCATTATCATTCTGCTTCGCCAGTAAACTGGTATAAGCCGCCTTTAGCGCCATCATACTGCTGGCACAAATACCATGGCTTGTTTGTAACTCAATCGTGGATAAGCCTATTTCTGCCTGCACCATGCTGCCAAACCCCGGTAAGACTAAATCACCTTGACTCGTGGCACATGACAACATTTGAACCTGTTTTAAGCCCAGCATGCTACTGTCCAAGCAATTTATGCCTGCCTTGGATGCCATTTCAGTATTTGAGAAAAGCGTCTTGTGATCACGATTCATTGCATAGTGGCGTGTTTTGATACCATTGGATTTCAAAATCTTCTTTTTAAGTCTGCTTGGTTTACCGTGAATACAGCCTAAAATATCTTCAATTTCCGAATTATCAATTGGCTCGCCAGGTAAGAAATATCCCGTGCTATTGATGTACACACTCATGTAGATAATCGCCGATTATTAAGGTACACACGAAAACATCTTATATTTTCCTCAAGATACGGAAAGACACATAAAACAGCCATAAATGTAAGATAAATGGGTAAATAACCTGTTCCACCGGGTGGGTTTTCAAGCCAAACTAAATCCATATTTCCTGCCCAATTGAATGAGATAAGATCGAGGAAAACAGACCAATTTATGATCACAATCGTGATTAACATATACATCGGCAGTGTCGCCAAATAATTGTGGGCATGCATTTCCCAAATCGAAATTTTTCGCCGTGGAGAAGCATAATGCACATCCCAGTGTGCAATCAATTCATGCAATATCCAAGTACAAAAACAAATCAATAGAATAAGTACATTAATTTTAAAATTCAGACACAATAGAATTGGAATGCCAAGTTGCATCCCCATCAGAGAATGTAAGAGGGATTCTTTCAGCCCAGATGTCGTTTCTATCTGTGTTGCACGATGGCAAAGCCAATCACAAAACCCTGAGATTCCCCAAATAGGTAATAAAACAAAGAGTAAAAAATTGATTAATAATGCCGTTGTGTCCATCTGTATTTTTCGCCCTATTTTTCTTCTTCTATATTCTTGGGTTCTATTTTCTCGGATTCTATTTGCTCAGGTTCATCATCAAATAATACCCTATTCGCGGCGCCTTCCATATCATCATATTGGCCGCTGCGCACTGCCCAAATAAAAATACCCACCCCGATAACACCAATCGCCAGCATACCGGGTAATAGACCATAAATTACTTCCATCATTCGCCCCTTACTTAAAACGCCGTAGTCGTGCCGCATTGCCAATAACCAATAATGAACTTATCGGCATGGTTAAGGCGGCCACAAGTGGGCTAACTAAACCCATCATTGCCAGTGGCACCATAATGACATTATAAGTAATCGACAGTCCAATGTTTTGTTTAATCGTGCGTAGGGTTTGTCGCGCCAACTTCCTCGCTTCCAACACTTTATGCAAGCGCGATTGATTCAGCACGATATCAGCGCTTTCAACCGATACATCCGTGCCTGATGCCAACGCAATGCCAACATCGGCTTGTACCAACGCAGGGGCATCATTCACACCATCACCTACCATCGCTACAATTTCGCCTTGCTGTTGAAGCACAGAAACAGCTGCTGACTTATCTTGTGGCAACACTTCCGCCTGCATGGATAGTTCACCCAGATTCTGGGTAATCGCAGATACAACCGCTTCTTTATCCCCACTGATAACATGAATGGACACGCCATCTTGCCGTAAGGCAGCTAACGTCTCCGCTGCATCCTCACGCAATGTGTCAACTAAGCCTAAAACACCGATTACTTTCCCCTGTTGAACCACAAGCACACAGCTCACACCCTGTTGTTCCCACCCGACACATTGCGTCACTACCGTATCAGAAATGACCACATTTTGTGCCTGCAGCCAAGCCTGTGTACCGATTTGGATAGCGTCACCTGACACCTGTGCAATCACACCCTGCCCCGGGAAGGATTGAAAATCCAGTGCTTCCGTTAATACCATTGTTTTTGCCTGCGCTGCTTGCACAATGGCTTGCGCCACAGCATGTTCTGATTGCTGCTCAACACTCGCAGCAAGTTGTATTACGCTATTCTCATCCCACTTTTCTACCGCATATACCTTCGCGACGGTGAGTTTTCCTTGTGTCAATGTGCCTGTTTTATCAAAAACAAACTGTGTTACCTTCGATAAATATTCCAACACCGCGCCCTGTTTGATTAACAACCCCTGTTTCGCTCCCACACCCGCTGCCACTGCAATGGCCATCGGCGTAGCAAGTCCTAGTGCGCAAGGACAGGTAATAATCAGCACAGAAACAGCAGCCAGTAAGGCTTTTTCGGCATCGCCCACACTATCAATTGCAAACCAATACCAGAAAGTCAGCGCCGCCAAGGTCAAAGTAATCATCACAAACCACGGCACAATTTTATCTGCCGTGGATTGAATCGGCGCTTTGGAGGCTTGGGCTGATTCCATTAAATCAACAATTTTGGCTAATACCGTATTGCGTAACACTTGCTCGGTTTGCACCGTAAACGCACCTTCGCCATTCACACTGCCCGCCACCACCTTATCACCCACCTGCTTCAACACAGCGAGAGATTCACCACTCAGCATGGATTCATCCACCCCGCTTTGGCCTTTAAGCAAAATGCCATCCACGGGGATCTTCTCACCCGGTCGCACTAAGATCGCATCACCGATCTTCACCGCTGAAATAGGCACCGACATCGGTTCACCTGCTGTCATCACTGTCGCTAATTTAGGCTGTAAGGCAAATAGCCGTCGGGTGGCAGATAAAGCCTCTCGTTTTGACATGGCTTCTAAATAACGACCAATCAAAATTACAAATAAGAAGTTCACCACGGTATCAAAATAGACATCGCCCACGTCTGAACCCGATAGCATCACATAGGTGGAATAACAATACGTCACCAACGCACCGATAGAGATGGGCAAGTCCATCGTTAAATGCCCATGTCGCAACCCTAAAAAGGCATTTCTGAGGAAAGGAAAGCCAGAGTAGAATAAAGTGGGCGTTGCAATAGCAAAGCCAATCCAATGAAACCATTCACGAAAGACGCCTTCATCCGCGCCGGTATACAGCGCAATCGCAATCCACATCATATTCATCGCGGCAAAGCCGGCAAATGCCATGCGATAGAGCAAACCACGGTTACGTCGCGCCATCGCCCCTTCCGCTGCATCAACCTCATAAGGCACCGCGGCATAGCCAATATTCGCTAATGTTTGCATGATTTGAGATAAGGCAATCTCACGATTATCCCATTCGATATGCAAGCGCCGCGCGGTGAGATTCACTTCCGCTTTCACGATGCCCGCTGAGCGAGATAACGATCGCTCAATCAGCCACACACACGCCGCGCAATGAATACCTTCTACTAATAAATCTAAGGCACGATGATCACCCAAATCATCCATATATTCCGATTGCACCGCATCAGAATCATAGCCCTTAAATTGGGCTTCAACAGCGGTATTGAGTGAGCGTGGTGGTGGGGCTAAAGGTTGTGCATCATTTGTTTTTTGATAAAAATCTTGTAAGCCAGATTGATGAATGGTCTCGCAAACCGTTTGGCAGGCAAAGCAACAAAAATCACGTTGCGCTCCCCCAACCTCCGCTGCAAAAGTGCTGTCTGGTGCGGGTAGGCCACAGTGGTAACACGATGTCATGATGCCGGTATTCGCTTATTCTGAAATTTGAATCCGTTTGTTCACCAAAAAATCATCTTCGCCCTGCTTTGCTTCCACATTAATTTCCCATGAGCCTTTTAATGGAAAGGCAATATCCGCCGTATATTTGCCAGGGCCTGCGGGTATCATGTCAACTGAAAAATCAGCGTTCTGATCTGCTGCGCGATAGGCATACAAGGTAACCGAATCTAATGCGATGGCCAGTGCATTTTTATCCTGAATTAAAAATTCATAAGTTTGCACTTCGCCCACTTTACGCTTGCTCGGCGGTAGAAAAGTGGCTATCCAGCCCAATGATTCTTGTGCCTCTATTTGCTTTTGCGTTTCTTTATAGGCTTGGCCACGCTCATAAAAATCATCTGCCACCAAACTGGGTGGGTTTTTAAAGGCAATATAAACCAAGAAAAAAGTACCGCTCATTGAAATCAATAATGCGAGCCCAATCCCAAGAAACCACGGGTTTTTTAATGCCGACTTTTGTTGTTGTGATATTGCCATGTTACTTTCCTACTATTTTATTTAGGGCCAATAAACATACTTTTGTATGTTGACGAAATCTCTGGTTTATCAACCGCTTCTATCTTAAAAACAAGATCCTGATATTGCTTCGCTAGCGCTTTTGGAACACGCACTAATGCAATCATTGAAACTGCTTTTCCTGATTGAACTGTTAGTGTATCTTTGCTGACCAGCTCCGCCTCTTCCAAGCCCGAAATACCAATTTTAAAGACTAACGGCTCTTTTGTTTTATTCAATATTTTCAATGTGTATTTGTTCTGAATATCACCACTGCTCATCTGCACATAAAGCGGTTGCCGATCATGCAACACATTAAACTCTGTTGATGACAAGCTCATCAAGCCATAAATAATGCCCGATAATGATGACAACAAAATCACACCATAGATCATCACCCGAGGTCGTTTCCACAACGCATGCACCTCTGCGCCTTCGTGTAGTTCATTATGGGAGGCATAACGGATTAAGCCACGGTCTTGCTTCGTTTTATCCATAATCGTGTCACAGGCATCAATACACAGCCCACAGGTGATGCAGCCTTCCTGCTGCCCCTTCCGAATATCAATCCCAGTCGGGCAGACTGCCACACACACATTACACGACACACATGAGCCTTTACTGCCGGCCTCTTCACCTCGTTTAAGTTTACCACGCGGTTCGCCGCGCTTTGCATCATAAGCCGGCAATATGGTATCCGAATCATACATGACGCCTTGTAAACGCGCATAAGGACATAGCCAGAAACACACTTGCTCACGCATAAACCCAGCGAAGATATAAGTACCGCCAATAAAGGCGCCCAATACAATCCATGCCGGCATGGAGGCTTTTAAAGTGAAGTAATCAACCCAGAGTTGATAAATATCGGTAAACCAACCCACAAAGGTCACGCCGGTCAGAATAGCAATCAGCAGCCATAAGGTATGTTTTGTCCCTTTTTTAATGATTTTATTCGTTGTCCACGGTGCATCATTAAATTTCTTCGCTTTTTGTGGTGTAGTGCCCTCTAGCTTGCCTTCAATCAGCGTATAAATATCTGTCCACACCGTTTGAAAACAAAAATAGCCACAAAACACACGGCCTGCAACACTGGTTACAGCGGCCAGTAAAATAGCGAAAAATAGCAAGGTAAGAGAAAGCATCCAGACATCTTGTGGATAAATACTGGTGGCGAAAAAATTAAACTGTCGATTTGGGAAATCAAGGAGAATGGCCTGCGCACCATTCCAGCGTACATAAGGTATTAAAAAGAATAAAGCCCAGACCGCCATACCCATCCATTTTCTAAGGCGGAATCGACCTGGCATGCGCTTCGCAACCACTTTCTGCTCACCGACATTGATATGCCACTCACTCAAATCTTCATAGATATCATCTATATTTTGTGATTCTGTCGCTTCACTCACTTACTTATCCTCAAATAGCATTGTGATCATGATACACCCAAATAATCGATCCCATAAAAAAAGCCAGCTTCTGCTGGCCATTTTTATACTTAAAAGACGCAGCGTTAATTAATCACTATTATCTTCATTTATATGCTTTACTGCATAGTAAGCAAAATAAGCAAGTCCAATAATCATGGCAACAACACTCAAAATTACAGAAATCGAAACCCAATCTATATTCATAACTCTATCCTCTTAACAATGCAAGGCTTACTGTCCGCCACCTAATTGATGTACATACACCGCCAACTTCTTAATCTCATTTTCTGTTAGGCGCTCACTCTCCGAACCATCTAACTCATCATCCCAGTCAATGTCATTTGGATCTTCATCATCCTCAATGGCATAAGCAATCGCATCTAACATCACCGCCATTTTTTCACTCCATTGTGGCATCACCGCAATCCGTGTTTCAGCATCACTGGCATCATTGACACCATGCAAGATAGTATGACGAATTTGCGCTTCATCACCAGAGAAACGCCAAATTTGATCCGTTAAGTCAGCCGACCCCATCATATGGTTACCCTTGGCATCTGCACCATGACAGGCCACACAGCCTTTCGCTGTATACAACGCAAGCCCCGCATCATTTGTCGTGCCATTTGAACTATCCACAACAAATTGAGTTAATTGATCAACTTCTTCTGTCGAGAGTAATTTTGCATGTGCTGGCATCGTACCTTCTCGACCTTTTGCAATACTCATCGCAATATTGTCAACTGTGCCACCGAACAACCAATCATCGTCCGCCAATACAGGGTAACCAGGGCCACCTTGGCCACCTTGGCCATGACACGCAGCACAGTTATCACCAAATAATACTTTCGACGAACCAATCGCATAACTACGCATATCATCATCCGCTAAAATTTGAGCAACGGTTGCCGTTGCTAATTTTGCCTCATGCGGTGCGCGCACTGCTTCTGTTTTGGCTAAGTCTTCTTTATATTCCTTGATCTGTGTCCAGCCTAGTAAGCCTTTCGTGCTCCCGTTCACCAACGGTAACGAGGGATATAAAACAAAATAGACGACAACCAATAATCCGCTTAAATAAAGCGCATTCAGCCACCAACGTGGACACGGATTATCTAGCTCTCTAATCCCATCCCAATCATGCCCTGTATCTGGCACGCCACCTGGATTCTTATTTTGATCTGCCATTACTCTTTATCTCCGCTTTCATTTTCTCTTCATCAACCACCATCATTCGGTGTGATTCGATTTTTTCTTTGTTTTTTGGACTCAACACCCACCAGTACACGCCAAACAATAATATAAATACAAATACTGTTAACAGTAGGCCAAACCAATCCTGCGCCGTCATCGCCGCCCAATCAGTATAGAAATAGGCTAAAAAATCACTCACGATAGTCGCGACCTGGTTCAAATTTAATCATCGTGCCCAATACTTGTAAGTAGGCAACCAATGCTTGCATTTCTGTTTTGCCCTCAACCGATGCCGCAGCACCTTTAATATCTTCTTCAGAATAAGGCACGCCTAGTATACGCATCGCTTTCACGCGTTTCTCAATGCCGACACCATCAATAGTCGCATCATCTAACCAAGGATAGTTTGGCATGACTGATTCCGGCACCACGCTACGTGGGGCACGCAAATGCTGAATATGCCATGCATCTGAATATTTGCCACCTACACGCGCAATATCTGGCCCAGTACGTTTTGAACCCCATTGGAATGGATGGTCATATTTTGACTCCACTGCCAATGAATAATGGCCATAACGTGCCTTCTCATCACGGAATGGGCGGATCATTTGCGAATGACATAGGTAACACCCTTCACGTTGATAAATATCCCGACCGGCCAACTCTAATGCCGTGTAAGGACGCACACCTTTCAACTCCTCATATTCAGGATGGTTTATATCTTCAAATGTCGTATCCAAATAGAATAACGGTACGATTTCTACGATACCCCCAATTGATACAATAAAGGCCGTCGCTAATACCAGCGCAAATACATTTGTTTCCAGTTTTTCTTGGAAGTTTTTTTTCTTATTTGAGTTATCCATGCTGGACTCCTTGAATATTTGCAGCAGCCGCTAAGTCAGCTGACGAGTTCGTTGCTAAAGCACGGCGAATCGTCATCGTCACGTTGAATAACATAATACACCCACCGAGGAAGAAGATAAGCCCGCCCATCGCACGCATTGCATAGAATGGATGCATCTGTTCAACCGATTCAACGAAGGTATACGCTAAGTTACCGTAGTCATCATACGCACGCCACATGAGGCCTTGCATAATCCCTGATACCCACATTGCGGTGATGTATACAACCGTACCGATTGTCGCCATCCAGAAATGTAAGTTAACCAATTTAACTGAATAAATCTTAGTCGCCCATAAGCGTTCCACCATATGGTAAATCGCACCAATAGATACCATTGCCACCCAGCCTAACGCACCGGCATGTACATGGCCAATTGTCCAATCCGTGTAATGCGATAACGCATTCACTGTTTTCGCGGCCATCACAGGACCTTCAAATGTTGACATTGCATAGAATGCAAGTGAAACCACTAAGAATCGCAAAATATAATCTGTGCGCAATTTATCCCAGGCACCGCTCAATGTGAACATACCGTTAATCGCACCACCCCATGAAGGAATAATCATCGCAAGTGAAATACCCGCACCCAATGATCCTGTCCAATCGGGCAATGCCGTATATTGCAGATGATGCGCGCCTAACCATACATAACCGAAAGTCAGTGCCCAGAAATGAATAACGGATAAACGATAAGAGTAAACCGGACGATTCGCTTGCTTCGGCACAAAGTAATACATAATCCCTAAGAAGCCCGCTGTCAGGAAGAAGCCTACTGCATTATGACCCCACCACCACTGAATCATTGCATCTTGCACACCGGCAAAGATTGAATATGATTTCCAGAATTCAACCGGGATAGAAAGGCTATTCACGACATGAAGATAAGTAATCATGATCATCATCGCCAAGAAGAACCAGTTGGCTACATAGATATGTGAAATCTTACGAATTGACAGTGTCATGATGAAGTTAAAGGTATACGCCAACCAGACCGCAGCGATTAAAATATCAATCGGCCATTCTAATTCCGCATATTCTTTTGATTGCGTGATACCTAAAGGTAGAGTAATCACTGCACTTAAAATAACCAGATTCCAGCCCCAGAAGGTGAACCAAGCTAATTTATCACTCCACAGCCGCACATTCGATGTGCGCTGCACAATGTAATAAGCCGTCGCCATGAGTGTCGAGCCACCAAATGCAAAAATAACCGCATTGGTATGCAATGGACGTAAACGGCCAAATGTGATGTATGGAATATCAAAGTTAAGGACAGGCCACGCGAGTTCGGAAGCGATATACACACCGATTCCCGTTCCTATGACTAAATACACAACCGCCATATAGGCGAACCATTTAACTATCTGGAAATTATATTGTTGCGCTTGCATAGCGACGATACCCTTATATTCTTGTTATAAAAATTTAAAGCATAGTCTTGCGATCGCAAGCTATACTCGTGGAATCAATCATACTCCCAAACCTATGCTATTGACCAGCCCAAATTTGGAATTTATTGCATTTAACCTATTCAATTAGACAATTTATTGCATTTAACTTGATCGAGATCAAATCCCAGATTCTTAAATATTAATGACGCCCTACATTAAAAACAACACGCCGACACTGCGACTTTCATTAAGCAACATATTATATGTTCGGCAGGCTGCACCAATAGACATACACTCCACACCGATACGACGTTCTGTAAAGGCTTGATGTAACTCAGATGGTAATATTGCTGGTTTTGCATTACATCCTATTAACAACACATCCAATTGAAGTGTTTCATTCAAATTAAATACAGATTGGCAATCGCTTACGGATAAATTTTTTATGTTGGACACAGGGAAATCAGGTGCAACCTGAGTGGCACAGATAAATACACTGTGTGAGAATCGTTCAGGGGGATTGGATGGATTGGCTAGAGATTGTGCTGTTGAAATGCTGATACCCGTATCGTCGTAACTTTGGATACTGTTAAACTCAGTGGTGTCAGATAGGTTGAACTTCACCGTATACGTATATCAGGTATAACGTGATTTAGTTGCCAGCCGCTGTGTTAACACGATCGCGCAACTCTTTACCCGGCTTAAAATGCGGCACGTATTTTTCACCTAAAGACACTGATTCACCACTTTTAGGATTACGGCCAATTCTAGGTGCACGGTGATGCAAAGTGAAACTACCAAAACCACGGATTTCGATCCGCTCACCGGTAGACAAACTATTACTCATCTGATCAAGAATCAATTTCACAGCCAGTTCCACATCACGGTAACTTAGTAGTGATTGCTTCTCAGCCATTGCTTCAATAAGATCAGATTTTGTCATGAATTTTTCCTAGTTTAAACTTTTATACTTAATGCTAACAATAACATATATTAAACTGTTATTCTGATTTATACCTGCAAGAATATTCATTACAGCCCGAATACTCTAACTGATACACGCCATTTTAGACTTAATTTAGAGTGCGAAATTGGCGGTGCCACTCAAAATGGTCACCGCCAGTTTCTAGTCAGTTAATGGAATTATTTATCTTCCATCTGTGCTTTCAACAAGTCACCTAATGTGCCGCTTGCAGACGAATCAGTTTGGTACTCTTTAATTGCATCTGCTTCTTCTTTCGCATCTTTTTCTTTGATAGAAAGTGTGAGCGTACGATCTTTACGAGTACCGGTGATTTTAGCTTCGATTTCATCACCAACCGATAAAACCTTGCTTGCATCTTCAGTACGTTCACGTGAAATATCAGCAACACGGATATAACCTTCAATACCTTCTGCTAATTCAACCACTGCACCGCGTGCATCCACTTCCGTTACTTTACCCGTTATAACGCTACCACGTGGGTTAGCTGTCATATAGTTAGAGTAAGGGTCGTCTTCTAGCTGTTTAATGCCTAATGAGATACGTTCGCGCTCTGGATCGATAGCCAATACAACCGCTTCGATTTCATCACCTTTCGTGTATTCACGAATTGCTGATTCATCTACTTCATCCCAAGACAGGTCAGATAAATGAATCAAGCCATCGATGTCGCCGGGTAAACCAATGAAGATACCAAAATCAGTGATAGATTTGATTGAACCTTTAACTTTATCACCTTTATTGTGTGACATTGCAAAGTCTTCCCATGGGTTGCCTTTACATTGTTTGATGCCTAAAGAAATACGACGACGGTCAGCATCAATTTCTAATACCATGACTTCAACTTCTTCGCCCACTTGTACTAATTTAGATGGGTGGACATTTTTATTCGTCCAATCCATTTCAGACATATGAACCAAACCTTCAACGCCTTCTTCAATCTCAACGAAACAACCGTAGTCCGTGATGTTCGTGATTGTACCTTGTAGGCGGCTGCTGTTTGGATAACGGCGCGCGATATCTTGCCATGGATCTTCACCCATTTGTTTCAAACCAAGCGATACGCGTTCTTTCTCTTTATCGAATTTCAATACTTGAACTTCAATTTCCTCACCAATTGTAACGACTTCTGATGGGTGTTTAACACGTTTCCAAGCCATATCAGTGATATGCAATAGACCGTCAATACCGCCCAAATCAACGAATGCACCGTAATCAGTAAGGTTTTTAACCACACCCTTAACGCTCTTGCCTTCTTCTAAGGTTTCAAGCAACGCTTCGCGTTCAACACTATTTTCAGCTTCCATAATCGCACGACGTGAAACGACGATGTTATTACGAGGACGATCAAGTTTGATCAGTTTAAATTCTAGTTCTTTGCCTTCAAGGTGACTTGTGTCACGCAATGGACGCACATCGATTAGTGAACCTGGTAAGAAGGCACGAATGTTTTCCAATTCAACGGTGAAACCACCTTTAACTTTACCCGAGATAACACCTTTGATGATTTCATCTGCTTCAAGTGCATGCTCTAATGTAATCCATGCTTCAGCTGCTTTCGCTTCTTCACGAGATAATTGGGTTGCACCAAAACCATCTTCTAATGATTTCAATACCACATCGATTAGATCACCAATTTCAACTGTGACTTCGCCTTTTTCATTGGCAAATTCTTCAATTGCAATCGCACTTTCAGATTTAAGGCCTGCATTAACCATCACCATGTCACTAGTGATACCAACAACAGTACCGGTAACAATCTTCCCTGTTTCCATCGGGGTTGAATTTAAACTTTCTTCAAAAAGATCCGCAAAGCTTTCGCTCATTATAATTATCCTTGATAGCATGCCATCATTGGCCATTGCGCTACCGCTAAAAATATCCGCCCTCAAATAATACTTAGGGTGGGTTCATTAAAAAAAGTCTATCGTTTAACATTAAACAATAGACACCAAAAACAAGTCTTAAGATGGCAATTTAACGCACCAATTCTAGTACCTGTGTATATACTTCCTCTATAGACAACGCAGTGGAATCCAACACTAAAGCATCGGCTGCAGCACATAAAGGCGCAACACTTCGCTGACTATCACGCTCATCTCGTTCGGAGATTTCACGCGTAAGGTCGGCAAGGATACTCTCAATCCCTTTCTCTTTCAACTGCTTATATCGCCTTTCTGCCCTTGCGGCTGCATTTGCTGTCAAAAACACCTTGTAAGCTGCATCTTCAAACACCACTGTACCCATATCTCTGCCATCGGTTACCAGCCCCGGGGCTTGTTTAAAATCACGCTGCCTCGCCAACAAAGCACTGCGTACCGCGGGTTGTGCTGCCACTTTCGATGCGGCATTACCCATCGTTTCCGTGCGGATGCTATCGCTCACATCCTCGCCTTCAAGCAATACTTTCAAAACGTGACCACTAAATTCAAAAACCAAATCTAAATCCGTCGCCAAATCAGTTAATTGCGCAGTATCTTCAAGGTCAACACCATGCTTCATCGCTGCGGCAGCTAATACGCGATAAATCGCACCGCTATCTAAATAGTGCCAACCTAATTTCTGTGCCATTTTCTGAGCAATCGTACCTTTGCCTGAGCCACTCGGCCCATCAATGGTAAGAACAGGAATATCAAACATTAATTGATTCAATCTCTAAGCCAGTTTCATTCGCCAGTTCAATAAAGTTGGGGAATGAGGTGGCCACGTTGGCACAATCATTAATAAAAATCGTCCCGCCCGCTTGCAATCCTGCCATTGAAAACGCCATTGCAATCCGATGATCGCCTAAACTATTCACTTCGCCGCTACCGATAACACCACCATTAATAATAATACCGTCTGGTGTCGATTGGGCATCAATGCCTAAAATCTGCAAGCCATCCGCCATCGCTTGGATCCGATCGCTTTCTTTAACTCGTAATTCTTCTGCGCCGGTTAAGACAGTTTGGCCATCCGCACACGCTGCAGCAATAAAGAGTGCTGGGAATTCATCAATCGCCAATGGCACTTGATCTTCTGGGATCTGAATGCCTTTCAATGGCGCATAACGCACACGAATATCTGCAACAGGTTCGCCGCCTGTTTCATATTCATTCGACAAGCTAATATCTGCACCCATTGCGGTCAGGATATTGATAATGCCAATACGCGTTGGATTAACACCCACATGCTGCAAAGTAATATCAGAGCCTTCTGAAATAGCAGCGCCCACCATAAAGAAAGTCGCAGATGAAATATCCGCTGGCACATCAATCGTCGTCGCCGTTAATTTTCCGCCACCTTCAAGGCTCACGGTATCACCATTGACTTCGACCTTGTAACCCATCCCTTTCAGCATCCGCTCCGTATGATCACGCGTTGGCGCAGGTTCAGTGACGCTGGTTTCCCCTGTCGCATACATACCCGCCAGCAATACACATGATTTCACCTGCGCACTTGCCATTGGTAAATCATAATGAATTCCTGTGAGCGGCATATCGCCCATGATGTGCAGCGGTGGCTTCCCTTCCGCGCTCGCAATCATTGCGCCCATCAAGGCCAAAGGATCAGTAACGCGTTGCATCGGGCGGCCAGATAAAGAACTATCACCCGTTAATGTGCTGTTAAACATTTGGCCTGCCAATAAGCCGCTCAATAGGCGAATAGAGGTGCCTGAGTTACCGACATATAAGTCTTTTTCAGGTGCGGAGAGTCCTTTCATACCCACGCCGTGTACGCGTAGCTTTCCTTCTGCTGGTCGTTCAATTTTAACGCCCATCGCTTCAAACGTTGCCAACGTCGCCAACGCATCCTCGCCTTCTAAAAAGCCACTGACTTCTGTTACGCCTTCTGCTAGAGATCCCAGCATAATAGAGCGATGAGAAATTGATTTGTCACCCGGCACACGTACCGACCCCGTTAATTTACCGCCAGGCTGAACTTGATACACTATGTTTTGTTCACTACTCACTCTTTTCTACCTTTATTCTGTAAATCGTGCGTCGCGTGCCGCTTTCGCACGCTCAAACACTGATAATAAATAATCTTCATCGTCCGCTTCAATTGCAGCCGAAATTTTATCTAAGCCTGCGCGATATTCCGCTAGCAGCGCTAATATTGCCGTACGATTACTCACACAAATATCTCGCCACATCAGAGGGTCGCTGGATGCAATACGAGAAAAATCTCGAAATCCACCTGCCGCATAACGTAATACATTCTGACACTCATCATGCTGCGCCAATACATCCACCAAATTAAACGCCAACACATGCGGTAAATGGCTTGTCGCTGCTAATACCGCATCATGTTGTTGCACGCCCATTTCTGTTACCTCAGCACCCACTGCTTCCCACATCGCACGCGTCGTTCTTAATGCATCCGTATCCGTTTCATCTAAAGGCGTTAAAATTACTTGATGTTGCTGGTAAAGCGTTGCGAAAGCGGCACTTGGCCCACTTTTTTCCGTTCCTGCGATAGGATGTCCAGGCACAAACTGCTTAAACTTATCACCTAATCCTGCTCGAGCAGCAGCCACTACCGGCGCTTTCACACTACCACCATCGGTAATCACGGCGCCATCCGAAATATGCGGTGCAATCCCCGCTAACACAGAAGCCATTGCCCCCATCGGCACCGCAAGAAAAACACCATCTGCACCGCGCACTGCATCGGCCAAGTTGTCCGCCACCACATCAACAATGCCTAAATCCAATGCCTGCTGCCGCGTTTCAGACGCGCGCGCATAACCCACCACCTCACCCACCTGCCCCGCTTGTTTCAGAGCCAATGATAATGAGCCGCCAATGAGCCCCACACCGATAATACATAATCTTTCAAATATCATACTTTCTTTAATACACTGGTTAATGCAGCAATAAATTTCTCATTTTCTGCTGGCAAACCGATACTCACCCGCAGATGATTCGGTAGGCCATAATTCGCCACAGGGCGTACAATTACACCCGCTCGTAACAGTGCATCATAAACCACTGGACCAGATTGTTGTACATCTACCGTAATGAAATTGCCGCGTGACGGAATCGCTTCTAGCTCTAAATCCGCCAATGCCCCCCTAATTTGCGTCATACCCGCATCGTTATTTATTTTTGATCTTGTAATATAATCTTGATCTGCCAATGCCGCTTCTGCCGCCGCCAAAGCAATACTATTTACATTAAACGGCTGACGAATACGATTCAACACATCTGCCACCTCAGGATGCGACAACCCATAACCCACTCGCAACCCTGCCAACCCATATGCTTTAGAAAAAGTACGCGTAATAATAAGATTTGAATAGCGTGTTAGCCAATTTAAGCTATCGTTACCATCATCGCCATATTCTACATACGCCTCATCCAGCACCACTATCGTATGCTTCGGCACACCCGCAATAAAGGCTTCCAATTCATCTGACGGTAAATAAGTACCTGTTGGATTATTCGGATTCGCAATAAAGATAACTTTTGTTTTATCGGATATCCGCTCAGCGATTGCAGCAAGATCATGTGCAAAATCTTTAGCTGGTGCAATCACAGCTGTGGCACCAATCGCCTGTGTTACTAAAGGATAAACCGCAAAAGCATGCTCAGAAAATAGCACCTCATCGCTAGGGGAAACAAATGCCCGTGCAATGATCTCTAAAACATCATTTGAACCATTGCCTAATGTAATTTGGGCAGCATCAACATCATAAAAATTTGCCAGTGCTGCTTTTAAGGCAAAGCCATTGCCATCAGGATAAAGCGTAACCGCCAAACTCGCCTTTGCAATCGCCGCTAATACCGCAGGCGATGGGCCTAATGGGTTCTCATTAGAAGCCAGCTTTACAATATCTGTTAACCCTAATTCACGCTCTAACTCAGAAATTGGCTTACCCGGTTGATAGGGTTGCAACTTCGAAATTGACGGTAAGGCCAAATCAAGCGCGGTAGGCATGAGGGTCATTAGGTTTTCTGCCCACGTAGGCTATCCCAAATCAGGAATACTGCCCCTAGAAAAATGGCTGAATCTGCCAAGTTAAAGGCCGGGAAATAAGGGCTACCTAATACTGGCTTAAGAAAATCAGCGTAAAACTGAAGGAAATCGATAACATAACCATGCCATAAACGGTCGATGATATTACCGACTGCACCGCCCAACACCAAGCTCAACGCAATCGCTTCTAGTTTTGCCGTTGTTGCTAGTTTAGAAAGCCAACGAACAATCACGATGCTGGTAATCACCACCACCGCCAAAAAAAACCAATGTTGCCAACCACCCGCATCCGCTAAAAAACTAAATGCCGCGCCTGTATTATGTGCCACCGTTAAGTTAAATCCATAAGGAGGTAATTGCTTCTGCATGGCCAACTCGGCCACCAAGGTCGGGTTTGGAAATATTGGCATCTTTTCATGCAAAGCCAGTATTGATACCATCCACAATTTACTAGCCTGGTCTAAAACCACTACCACCACGCTTAACCAAAGCCATTTCAACATCACTTAAACCTAAACAAATTGACGGTATTCACCGTCACCATCCACATTATCAACACAACGGTCACATAGTTCAGGGTGTGCCGTATGTTGGCCAACTGATGGCACTTGATGCCAGCAGCGATCACAACGCGCATCCGTCGCAGGTATCACCTTAATGGCCAAACCTGCCAACTCACTATCTGCTGCATCTGAACCACGTTCTTCAATTTGCAATACGGTTACATTCGATGTAATCAACAGGAATTTTAGCTCATCGCCCAATGTTGCAAGAGTTGCTTGTAAAGCGGTATCCGCATACAAAGTCACCTCGGCTGTTAAGCCGCCTTTAATACTGCCTGTATTACGCACAACTTCTACCGCTTTCGACACCGCTTCCCGCACAGCAAATAATTGTGCCCAGGTATCGTTACTAATTTTATTGTCGGCTTCTAATGCTGTGTACCATTCGCTCAAGAAAACAGACTCCGCATGTTCGCCGGGTAAATGCGCCCACAATTCATCTGCAGTAAAGCTTAAAATTGGCGCCATCCAACGCGTTAAGGCTTCCAAGATATGATACATTGCTGTTTGACTTGAACGACGGCCAGCACTATCTGACTTCATCGTATATTGGCGATCTTTTGTCACATCAAGGTAAACACTGCCCATTTCTTGTGCACAGAAATTATGGATACCTTGATAGATATGATGGAATTGATAACTTTCATAATGCCCCAAGATACTTTGTTGGCAAGCATACGCCTGACCAACCGCCCACGCATCCAGTGGCAATAAATCAGCCATCGGTACGCAATCTGTTGCAGGATTAAAATCATATAAATTCGATAATAAATAGCGCGCTGTATTTCGGATCCGACGATATGAATCTGCCGTCCGCTTCAAGATCTCATCTGATACATGCATCTCACCGCTATAATCCGATGATGCCGTCCATAACCGAATAATATCTGCACCTAAGTTATTCACCACTTTCTGTGGCGCAACTACATTGCCCACTGATTTAGACATCTTCTTGCCATTCGCATCCACCACAAAACCGTGGGTTAACACCGATTTATAAGGTGCTTTACCTGTTGTTGCCACTGATGTTAGCAATGAAGATTGGAACCAACCGCGATGTTGGTCGCTGCCTTCCAAATATAAATCTGCAGGTCGATGCAAATGTGGCCGACGATCTAACACACACGCATGGCTCACGCCCGAATCAAACCACACATCCAAGGTGTCGTTAATTTTATCGTATTGATCTGCCTCATCACCTAATAATTCAGCCGCATCCAACTCAAACCAAGCTTCGATTCCGCCTTGCTCAATTTTATCTGCCACCTGCTGCATCAATTCAATCGAGTTCGGATGCAAATCACCTGTTTGCTGATGCACAAACAAGGGAATCGGCGCACCCCATGTCCGTTGGCGAGACACACACCAGTCCGGCCGGCCTTCAACCATGCCTTCAATGCGTTTTTTACCCCATTCAGGCATCCATTGAACATTATCAATCTCTTGCATGGCTTTATCACGCAAACCTGCCTGCGTCATACTCACAAACCATTGCGGTGTCGCACGGAAAATAATCGGGCTTTTATGTCGCCAGCAATGCGGATAACTATGTTGAATTGCTTCATGATGCAATAAAGCCCCCTTCTCTTCTAGCAAGGCCACAATCTTAGGGTTCGCCTTGAATACAGGCTCGCCTGTAAATAACGGTGTGTCAGGCAAGAAACACCCATTACCACCGACAGGGTTATAGACTTCTAAATCATATTTCAAGCCCACCGAGAAATCATCCTGACCATGACCTGGCGCCGTATGTACCGCACCCGTACCTGCTTCGGTCGTCACATGATCGCCCAAAATAATCGGCACCTGCTTATCAAGGAAAGGATGTTTTAACATCAAACCTTCTAATTCAGACCCTTGGCAACGCGCAATCGCCACGCCCTTCTTCTCAAAGCGTTCTAATGCCACTTGATATAAATCTTCCGCTAATAACAAGCGCTCCATACCAGCTTGTACTAAAACATAAGATACATTCGGATTCAACGCCACCGCTTGGTTAGCAGGTAATGTCCAAGGTGTCGTCGTCCAGATAGGGACACTGATCGGCCCTTCTCC